>Ga0209749_1000029_pt1 | contig 291941 bp, 251 predicted proteins | sample EPASupsiteSAE347_FD_187267 | JGI IMG/M metagenome (GOLD analysis project Ga0209749, IMG submission 187267) | Bioremediated contaminated groundwater from EPA Superfund site, New Mexico - Sample SAE3-47 (SPAdes) (version 2) | ecosystem: Environmental > Aquatic > Deep subsurface > Groundwater >... | reverse complement strand
ACTTTCGGGTAGAGCACGGACGTGACCTTCACCAGGCATCGTTTCGAGGATATAGCGGGAACCTGCCATCTATACGAACCGCTGTTCTTGACGCTTTTGACCACCGTCAACCAGGTCTTTCCGCCGTTCTTGGAATAGACGATCTTCACCTTCGAAACGAATCCCTCGGGAGAGATGCCGCTGGATTTCCAGCGGATCTTGTAAGCTTTGCCCGCGCCGAGATCCTCGCCGCCCGCGGGGGAGACGACGGAGATGTATGCACCCGGCGGAAGGGGAGGCGGCCCCAGCGTCGATTGCGCCTGCGAAGCGGCGGTCCCGAACGCGGCGGAACCATCTGTTGCCGCCGCGTCGTCCGAAGACCCAACGGTTTCGACCACATGCGTCCTCTTTATATGCAACGTGCCCGTGGCGGTGCTTCCCACCCAGTAGGATTGCCCCGGCTTCATCACCGTTGAGGCGGTGTATTCCCCGTTCCCCTTCCAGGCATAGACGACGCTCGCCAGTCCCAGGGAACTGTTGCTCGAATCCTTCCGAACCCCGGTCCATGATACGTTTCCGTCGATGAACGGGCAGGCGATCATCTGGTAGCCCGACGTTTTCGATCGTGCAAAATCGTCGGCCTTCGGCGAGCCTGCAATCGAGATCTTCGTTGCCTCGGAAGAGATGATCCACCATCCCTTGCCGTAGGCGATGGTATCCTGCCCGGACCGGACGATTTCGGTGTAACCGGGGTTATAGAGCCTCCACACGGTGGGATCGGCGCTGCCGCCAAAGAATGCTGCAAACGTATCGAACGTATCCGAATCGTCGGGTATGACCGGAACCCCGATCATCCGGTAAGCTTTGCCGGGATTCGCTGTGCTCGTGGCGGGAAGGTTGATGCTAACGGTGGCAACCAGCGGCACTGCTGAGAAGTCCTGCTCGGTGACGGGGGCCCCCGACACGGTCACGGCGATGCTCGCCGGACTGAAGGTATAGCCGCTCTTCGTTGGTACGATCGTGTAGCTTCCGTTGGGTTTGGTGAACGAATAGCTTCCGCTGGAACCCGTCGTGGCCGACCCGGAGGAATCCCCCGAGAGGGTCACCTTCACCCCCGAAAGGGCCGCTCCACTGTTCGTTATCGTCCCCGAAATCGTGTAGTTGAGCGCCGTGCCCGTGAAATCCTGTCCCGTGACGGCGGACCCCGAGACGGTCACGGCGATGCTCTCGGGGCTGAAGGAATAGCCGCTCAATGTCGGTGTGACGGTGTAGCTCCCGTTCGCCACCGTGAAGCTGTAGTTTCCATCCGAACTCGTCGAGGCCGTCCCCGAGGAATCCCCCGAGAGGGTTACCGTGACTCCGGAAAGACCCGATCCCCCTCTGGTGACCGTCCCCGAAATCGGATACGTCGTTGGTGTGACGGGCGTTCCTGTAAAATTCAGTCCCGTGACGGCGGCCCCGGCCACGGTGACCGACCTGCTCGATGGGCTGAAGGTATACCCGCCCAGTGTCGGCGTGACCGTGTAGCTTCCGTTGGGCCTGGTGAACGAGAAGCTTCCGTCCGAACCCGTCACGGTCGATCCGGAGGAGGTTCCCGTAAGGGTCACCGTAACGCCGGAAAGAGCCGCTCCCCCGCTGGCCGTTACCGTTCCCGAGACGGCGTAGGCGGGCGCCGTTCCCGAAAAATCCTGTCCCGTAACGGCGGCCCCGGCCACGGTAACCGATCTGCTCGACGGGCTGAAGGTATACCCGCTCATCGCCGGAGTGATCGTGTAGCTCCCGTTCGCCAGTGTGAAGCTGTAGCTTCCGTCCGAACCCGTCGAGGCCGTCGCCGCGGAATCTCCCGAGAGTGTCACCGTAACGCCGGAAAGGCCCGCTCCCCCGCTGCTCGTTATGGTTCCCGAGACGGCGTAGGTGAGCGGTGTGCCCGTGAAATCCTGTCCGGTGACATCCGAATTGCTGACAGTGACGGAAAGGCTCGATGGCGAAAACTCATAGCCGGTCCTGCTCGGGGTCAACGTGTAACTGCCGCTCGCCATCCCTGAAATACTGTATGCACCGTCCGAGCCCGTCGTGGTCGTCGCAGTGGCCGAACCCGTCATGGTTACGGTGACGCCGGAAAGGGGATCGCTCCCGGATGTGATCGTGCCCGAGATAGTATATCCGCTCAAGTCTATGGCGTATTTGTTGGATAGATAGGTCTCTATGTTCCCCTTGTCCGTGTCGCCCAAGGCGGTGTTGTATAATATGATTTCAGCGATATCCCCGTTGAATTGTCTGGAGAACCCTTCCAGGGATTTGTTGCCCAAGGTCAAATAGTTGGGTTCTGTCAGGGTTATATTTGATGTTGTCCCCGTCTTGGCATTGCCTCCATTGAGATACGTGGTCGTTTCAACTCCCCGATTCTCGATCCCGGTATATATTTGGAAACTCCCCGAAGAGAATTGCTGTGCATCGTCGTACCAATTATCAACTTGATAATAGAATAGATTGGTATCGCCGGTAACCTGTTGCAGCACAAAATTCACGGAATTGGCATGATTGTAGTCTATTATATCCGCATAGTTCTTTTGCGTTGAACCCGGCCGTACTACGACGAACACGCTGGTGCCGTTTCCTCCGGAAAGCGCCAGATTGACCGTACTCGAAGTTTGCAGATAATCGTTGCTTCCGTCGAACCTCACTGCGGGAAGGCCGTTGATCGCATCATCAACGAGGGTGGGTTGATTGGATTGGGTTGTCTGAGATACGTTGAAGCCGCTGCCGCTCTGGTCGTTCCACTGGGTCACCGTACTGGTTCCGGTCGACTGTGGACCGTCGTCCGCTCGAAACCACAGCGTTGGCGTTCCGAGTCCGCTTTCCACGCGGTACAATTCCATCACCTCCGTTGAGGAAAGGGCGCGGTCGTAGATGCGGATGTCGTCCAATTTGCCTGTGAAATACCCACAATTTGTATCAGTGGCAGGAGCAATGCCGGAGGCATCAACGGAAACGCCTATGGCCAGGTCCTTTCCAGTTACATATGTATTATCAAAATATGTACTGTTGGAAGCTATTTGTTTTCCATTTATATACATTATTGTACCTGAACTGCTCGTAGTAACAACCCAATGATACCATGCGCCCACAGGATCATTACTGTATGCAGAATATATGGTTTTTATACTACAGTGCGAATCAACTTGATAGTTACCAGGTGATCCAGGTTCATTGATCTGCATCGTCCAGCTTTCACCACAAGTATTACCTCCATATGCCAGTAGCATAGGCCCACCATTGGTATTGTCAATGTTATCAGCGTTGAACCATAGCGACACTGTCCTCTCAGAGATTGGTAACCCGGTTGCATCTGCCTTGATATAACTCAATCCATTGAAATAGTAGGCGCTGTCAGAATTTCCGAATCTATCTGTAGTCAATAAAGCTCCATAGACGGTCCCATTTCGTCCGTTTCCAGTGGCGTCATCAGCATTGCCTCCAAATGGATAATAGTCAATCATATCATCAATAGTTGCATGTGCATATGTATTCATGCCAAGCAATAAGAAAATTAGGAAAAATAGATTTAAGACCTTGCCTTTCATATCTGTCGCTCCGATGATTTGATTTTTGACGTACTTATGTGATGACCAAAAGAGATTTTCGGTCATTTCGAACGAAGCGCGCCATGCGGATGCGCCTCTCCTGGTATCGTAATCTCTGCCTCCAATTCAAAAACAACAACACGCCCGCATGCCGCCTATAAAATGGCTCAGAAGGAAATTAAAAGCCATTTCGGACCGGAATGGCACGGATTTCGAAAGCATTCTACAAGATTTGATTTTTATATTGCAAATACTTTTTGATAGTAGAGGTTCTCCGATTTTCGATTTCAAGTAGTGGATTTCATTGATCTCGAATCAAAAGCGGTGCGGCTCTTCTCCTGCGCTGCTGGATTTCAAACCGGAAAGGCTTCGAGAGATTCTTGTTGACACGACCAGTGGGATGTGATGGCAACTGACAGCGACTGATAAGTATGAAATTGATTGAGGCCTTGCGCTGAAGCTTTACTCCTTATATTGACATTGACAAAGATAAGTTTCTCTTCCTGGTGAGCCGTCATCTCGTGTTTGTTCTGACGGTTATGCGTGTTCTCTGCCAGCGCATCCGATCGCTAAACCATACAATCTATCAAGGGCAGGCCACTTCCCTGACCTTCTGCCGACGCACGGTTCTCAGTCGCTCTCTGGAGAAGAAGTCACGATCGGTATTGCCTGCCGTCTCGAAAGAGGACTCGTTCGCTACGGCTTTTAGCGACTCTGGTTTCCGTCACAAACGGCATGATTTCGATCGAGCGCGACGAAGAATGAAGGCCGGGCGATCCCGTCCTTATTTTTTCCTCGTAGAGGAGACTGCCAACTCGTTTGCGGACCTGAAGCAGAGGAGCCCGCCGGCAGTTCTGTGTGAAAACGGGGCTTGCGCCGTTCCATTTTATCCTTCCATACGACCCGGTTGTGCGCCGATGTTGTTGAAGTGGAGTTCCCTCTGGCCGTGGGAGATGGCCGTAGGTGAGGGAGCCTCAGACAAAGAATATCGGGCCGTGCAATCGGGGGCATGAATCAGTCGGGCATTCCGTTGCGGGGACGCCTGTGCGGGGGGATGCGCATGAAGATTGAAGCTGCGTCGCGTCCGGCTCCGCTGGTCTCAAGCAAAGTTTTTCGTGACATCCGGCGGGCAAACTGTTATAGGCGTCATGCCGTTCGCTGATAATTCCAAAGGTTGCAGCATAGAAAAATGTGAGGAGAGACAATAATGGCTTCCAAGACTCAAAAAACCGAAGCGGTCCGCGCTCGGAAGGCGAGGTCAAACAAGACGAACATGAAGCAGGAACAGAAGCGACTGGATAAGAACCACGACATCCTGGAGAAGCTTCGCCAGACGGAATAGAGATCTGGGTTCGAGATGCCGGGAATCGTCGGGGTTGGTTTGCGAGTCGAGCGAAGCGGGCGGTTTCGCGGGTGTCTTTGCCGAGGCGGTCCTTTATCGATTCCCGGCCGGAGCCGTCAGGTTTGACGGGCATCACCGGTTTTCACGCAGGCGCTCTCTTTGAATGGGTTTGCTGCGGACGAGCTGAGGATGGCTCTGTTTCAGCTCATGAAGAAAGACCGGTCGGACACGAACATTTTGTCCGGATTCATGATATTGAGGGGGTCCAACGCCTGCTTTATCCTCCACATTGCGTCGAACCCTTCCTGCCCCGTTTCCCACTTGAAGAAAGGCGACTTGGTGATCCCGATGCCGTGTTCGCCGGAAAGGGTGCCCCCCAATTCCAGGACCGTGCGGAAAAGCTCCCCTACGGCGTTTTCGGCACGCTTCAGTTCGTCCGTGTCTTTTCTGTCCAACATGATGTTCGTATGAATATTCCCGTCGCCCGCGTGGCCGAACGTAACGATGATGAGCCGGTGCTTCTCCGCGAGCGTGCGGATGAAGCGGATGAGTGCGGGGATCTTGGTACGGGGGACCGTCACGTCCTCGTTGATCTTGCCGGGGCGAATCTGCCCCAACGCGGGAGAAATGGCTCTTCTTGCCTTCCACAGACGTTCCCGTTCGTGCTCGGAGACGGCGATTTCCACCTCCGAGGCGCCGCAGTCCGTGCAAATCGATCTTACCCGGGCTGCGTCTTCGTCGAGAAAGCGCTCCCGTCCGTCGACTTCGATGAGCAGCAAGGCCTCGGCGTCAACGGGCAAACCGGCGTGGAGGAAATTCTCAACGACCTGAATGCACGCCTGGTCCATGAGTTCGAGTGTTGAGGGCAGTATACGCTGCCTTATGATTTGAGAAACGGAGGTTGCCGCGTCGTCCAGCCGAGGAAAAACGGCCATCAAGGTGCGAGCGGATTCGGGCGCCGGGATGAGTCGAAGAATGACTTTGGTGAAAATGCCGAGGGTTCCTTCCGAACCCACCAGAAGGCGGGTGAGATCGTATCCCACTACTCCCTTCATGGTCCTTGTGCCGGTATGAACCACCGATCCCGTCGGAAGAACCGCCTCGAGCCCCATGACGTAGTCGCGGGTCACGCCGTATTTTACCGCTCTGGGTCCCCCGGAACACATGGCGACGTTGCCGCCGATCGTGGAAAACTGGAGGCTTGCGGGATCTGGCGGGTAAAACAAACCATATTCGAGGGTCCTTTTCTGGAATGCTCCCGTAATCACGCCTGGTTCAACCACCGCCAGCATATTGTCGGCGTCGATTTCGATGATACGGTTGAGTCGGGTCAAAACGACGACGAGTCCCCCGTCCCTGGGAATTGCCGCTCCAACCATGCCGCTGCCGGCTCCCCGGGGAAAAATGGCGAACCGATTCCTGTTCGCCAGTTTGACCAGTTCCGCCGTCTCGGAGACGTCTGCGGGAAATGCCACGCAATCCGGCATCCCTTTCAGTTTGCTGGCGTCATACCCATAGCAGTACACTTCTTCGGTTTTCGTTAGAACATTGTCTGGTCCCACGATCGCCGCAATTTCGGAAAAAGGAAAGAACCCGGGCTTCATGAATCTCTTCTTTAAATTTTGAGGTTGTGCGCCACATGCAAATTCATGGGGCCGATCACTCCGCCCGACCCCGAAACAAGGTGAAGCATAGCTCAATTCGCGCCATCCCGCAAGGAAGGGTCCGTGGATTGGACGGGAGCAGCGAGGATACTCGCGAACGAGATTCGGGCCGTCGCACATGGATTTTATGGATCGTTGGGATCTGCGTCGGTCAAGTTCATTTATTTGTTTGACATACTAACAATATCCTGTATGTTAACGCCATATTGACAGCCAATGTGGTAGTGATTCTGCGGGCTCTCCTCATGTCGATGAAAAAAGGCGGATTGTTTCTGGGGGTTGGGGGTTTGTCGCACCTGACCAGTTGCAGTAGAGGCATGCTTCTCTTCCCGAATGGGAGGGTTGTGAAAGGCACACGAGGTAGTCGCCCGTACGGGGCTGTCTGCAAACGCAAATAAGGGAATATATCTTTTTTGTGGTGAGGTTGAGGGATGGAGACCACGCGCATACGACTTGGGAATGAGGTGCTGCTCGACCGGTTGCCCGGCTGGCTTCGTTCCCATCGGCTTGGTCTGCTGGTCAATCAGGCTTCCGTTACTCGATCTCTCGAATTTCTCGCCCCGATCATCAGGAGGGCGGGGGGGAATCTCAGATGCATATTTTCTCCCCAGCATGGATTCAACTCCGAGAAGCAGGCGAACATGAAGGAATCCTCGGATGAATGGGATTCCGCACTCGATATTCCGATTTTCAGCCTTTACGGCGGTGTCCGGCAACCGACGGCTGACATGATGAACGAGATCGACGTACTGGTCGCGGACCTGCAGGATGTGGGAACGAGGGTGTATACATACGGCGCAACGCTCGGGTTGTGTCTGGAGGTCGCTGCAAAGGCCGGAGTCAAGATGGTGGTGCTCGACAGGCCGAATCCCATCGGTGGCCTGAGGGTCGAAGGCAACGTCGTCAAAACAGAGTATCGTTCTTTTGTCGGTCGTTATCCGATTCCGATGCGCCATGGCCTTACCATGGGGGAGTTTGCCCGCTTTGTGGCGAAAAAATGCGGCGATTCTTGCGACTTGGAAGTAGTGCCCATGGAGGGATGGAAACGCCGGGATCATTATCCGGACACAGACCTTCAGTGGGTATACCCGTCGCCCAACATGCCTTCTTGGGAAACCGCTCTGTTGTATCCCGGGATGGTGCTTCTGGAGGGAACGAACGTAAGCGAAGGGCGCGGCACGACGCTACCGTTCCACCTGTTCGGCGCCCCGTTTGTCAGACAGCCCGAAATGAAGGCCTGGTTGGACGGAGCCGGGTTGGAGGGAGTTGTTTTTCGACCGATCTCTTTCCAGCCCGCCTTTGACAAGTGGGAAGGAGAAGTATGCCGCGGATTTCAGATTCACGTGACTGAGCGGGACAAATTATGCCCGTATCGTTTGGGGTTGGTCCTGTTACAGGGGCTTTGTCTCCTACACGGAGAGGATTTTGCCTGGCTGCCGCCTCCGTACGAATACGAGCGGGAAAAGCTTCCCATCGATATTCTGCTCGGGGATGGGGACCTGAGGAAGAAGCTGGAAGCTGGGGAGGCGGTGGGCGTTCTTGAGGGTGGTTGGTTGAAGGAACTGGCTGAATACCGTTCCGATTGCGAGGACTGCCTGATCTACGAATGAGCGGGCGGCGAGGCGTTGCCGATCGTTCCCCGCAGGGGTGATGCACGGGAGGGCGCCGACGGGTGCATGCGCCGGGAGATGCCGAAAAGGCCGCCCTCCGGTCTGGGGTCAGTGGAGCAGGTTGCCGAGCCTGTTCCAACGTATGTAACTATCGGAAGGCGAAAGGCTCATTTCTCCTTCCTGGTTCCATGACCAGTAGATGATGAAGGCTTCGCCTCTCAGTTCGCTCATGTCGACGAATTTCCAGAAGCGGCTGTCATAGCTCTCGTCCCGATTGTCTCCCATGACGAAGAGACTGTGCGGCGGGACGACTACAGGGGCCATGTTGTCGCGGGGGCTGACACTGGCGGGCAATACCCTGCGATCGCTGTGTACGGCGTAGGGCTCATCCTGGAGCTGATCGTTGACGTAGACCTTCTTGTCTTGCACTTTCACGGTATCCCCCGGGAGGCCGATGACCCGTTTAATGAAATCCTTGGCCGGGTCTACAGGATAGCGGAAAACAACGATGTCGCGGTGCTTGGGATCTTTAAAGTGAACGATCTCTTTTTCCCACAACGGGACTTTTATCCCGTAGATAAATTTGTTTACCAGGATGTGATCTCCGACCAGGAGGGTCGGTTTCATCGATCCGGAAGGAATCTTGAATGCCTGTACGACAAAGGCTCGGATGAACAGCGCGAGAAGAACGGCGATGAGGATCGCTTCGGCGTATTCGCGAACCACGTTTTTCGAACTGGTTTTAGCAGCTTCCTTGTCAACCGGGTAACTCAACCTGACTTCCTCCTGTTGAAATGAATTGTGGACGTTCGACCGCAGGTACTTTAATAAGTTTCTTGCAAGTTTTCAATCGGTGATGGTAAAGTAAAAAAGTCTAAAAAAGTCAAATAAAACGTTTAAGGATCGTCGGAGCCTGTTTTTGCCATGGTGTTCGGGAAGAAAGACATTCTCTTGGGAGTGGACATCGGGTCTCATGCTGTCAAGATAGTCCAGGTGCAGGTTAAGGACACCGTCTTGAAGCTGCTGAGTCTTGGCTTGGGGCCGGTCCCCCGGGAAGCTTTCACGGAGGGAAGAGTGGGCAAGCCCGACCTTGTGGCCGGTTCCGTCCGCGATCTGACGAGCCAGTTGAAACTTAAGGTGAAGCTCGCTGCGGGCGCTATCTCGGGCTATGAGGTGATGATCAAGAAGATAGAATTGCCCACGATGACAGAGGAAGAACTGGAAGCCAGGATGAATTCGGAACTGGGCCAGTATATCCCGTACAATATTGAAGAAGTTGATGTTGATTATCAGGTCCTCGGAATGTCCAAGGATCGGGCCAATTTGATGGATGTTCTCCTGGTGGCGGCAAAAAAAGAATCGGTGAACGATTACGTCGAACTCATCAGATTGTCCGGGCTCGAACCTGCCGTGGTAGACGTGGATTTCTTCTCGTTGAGCAATGCGCTGGAGGCCACCTACGGCTTTACCGAAAACACCGTGGCAATCTTGGACATAGGCGCCAACAAGGCGATCATGAATATTGTGTCGCGGGGAGTGCCTGTTTTTACTCGCGGCATTTCGATCGGCGGAAGTCAAATCACCGATGGAATCAAAGACATATGCGGCGTTTCCTACGAAGGGGCCGAAAAGATCAAGCTGGGTGAGGTTCGCGAGGGAGTGCGAAAAAAGGATGTCGAAGGCGTATTCGTCTCGGTTGTGAGAAACTGGGTGAATGAATGCAAGCGGGCAATCGATTTCTATTACAGCAACTATCCAGAGAGGAGGATAGAGCATTTTTTCCTTTCCGGAGGGTCGAGCAGGATTCCGGGGATCGATAAGGTGTTTCAGGAACACCTGGGTGTGCAGACGCAGATTTTTAATCCGCTTTCCAAAGTCCAATATGATACGAAGCTGTTCGATCCGGCCTATTTGGATTATATAGGCCCGCAAATGGCGGTTTCCCTTGGATTGGCCTTAAGAAAGACGTCGGGCAAATGATACAGATAAATCTGCTGCCGGTTAGAACAAAAAAGCGAAAGGAGACGGCGAGGCAGTTTGTCTCGGTCTATTTTCTCAGCATAGTCCTGATCGTCGCCGGGATGGGCTATGTAGGGGTCGTCAACAATGGTGAAATCACCCAGAGAAAACAACGCCTGACGCAGCTTCAGCAGGAGGTTGCCAAGTTCGCTAAATACGAAGCCATGTTGAAGGATCTCACGAAGAAAAAGGAGATTGTTGACAAGAAGCGCGGAATCATCAAGAGCCTGCAGGCGGATCGGGACTCGATTGTCCGGATTCTGGCGCTCCTTAGCATCAAGGTGCCTCCTGAAAAGATCTGGTTTGAGAAGCTCGGACAGAATCAGAATGCGATCTCCATTGACGGAGTTGCGTTGAGTAATGAAGCGATTGCCGAGTTCATGCGAGAGCTCGAATCTTCCATTTACGTTGATAGGGCCACTGTGAACCTTGTTTTCTCCAGGCAAACGACGATAGAAGGCAGAAAGCTGAGGCAATTTCAACTGATGTGTCGGTTTTTCCCTTACACGGAAGCCGAAAAACGAGCAAAGCAGAAGAAGCCATGAAAAAGGCTCTACTCCCCATCGGTGCCGTGCAGGAGAGGATTTCCGGACTTCCTCTCATACAAAAGCTCATGCTCTTTGTGGGGACTTTTGTCGTTCTGATTGGGGCGTTCTACTACTTCATTTATTCCGATCAGGTGGCGACTATTGCCCGTTTGGACGGCAGTATTGCAGACCAGCAAAAGAGGCTGAGTCAACTCAAGCAGGCTGCAGCGCAAACGGATGCGCTTCAAAAGGATTTGGCCGCATCGGAGAAGGAATTTGCCGAACTGCTCGGTTTTCTTCCCGATCAGAAGGAGATTCCGGCGATTCTGGATAATATTTCGCAACTGGGCGCCCGTGTGGGCCTCGAAAATATTCTGTTCCAGCCGCAGGGTGAGGTTCCCAAAGAGTTCTATGCCACTATACCCATCCGGCTGGACCTGGTCGGGACGTATCAGCAGGTTGGAACCTTTCTGGATAACCTGAGTAAAATGCATCGGATTCTGAAGGTTGACAGTCTCACTCTGAGTCGCACCCCGGAGAATTCGGTGCTGAAGGTAGGGTGCACGATTTTGACCTATCGCTTTATCGAGAGTCCCCCTCCGGGCGGGGCTCCTCCTGCAAAGAAGTGAGTGCCGGGAACGCCTGCTTGTCTCCTTGAGGAGCAATCGCCTCTGATAGCAGGGTTTTTCAGCACGCTAAGTCAGTAAACAGGGAGGGCGACATGCTAAGATTTGGAAGGCGCGAAACGAGGAATGTCATCTTGCTTTCCATCTTCACGTTTTGCTGGGGTTGTGCCGCTCCCGCACCTGCTCCGAAAAGTCCTGTGGCCTCAGAGCGTCAGGAAACTCAAGGCAGTCAGGTTCAGAATCCGCTCGGGGCCGCATCCGCACAGCCGAGAGCCGGGCGTGTGCAAGACATAAGGATTCAAGAAGGACGGGGCGAGGTTCTGGTGTTCTTGACCGGTGATGGGGCATTTGTGGATTTCGAGATCCAACGAATGGGCGAAGATCAGTTTCTGTTGCAGTTGAAAGACATCGACCCCACTGGCGGCCTGCCTTCAAACTTGCCCATATCGGACCGGCTGAGCCTTGCTTCGGCTCCTATGGATTCCGGTAAAGGGACTGAGATCATCGGGACGGTCAAAGGGCGGCTGGATCGGTATTCGATGAGCACTTCGGGGAATGATTTGGTCCTGGCCCTCGCTGTCGGGGAGGCTCAATATGTGCCTCCCTCCACATCGCTATCGCACTCGAGTGCCGCTGCCGATTCCTCGGCTAAGAAGCGGACGAAAGTCATTCCCGCTTCCGCCGTATCCGCACGGGCGCAGGACGTCAAGCCGACGCCGATACCACCGCCGAAGGCGAAGGCGCCCGATGTTTTTGCTGCTCCTCCCAGAGAGCATGCGGCTGTGCATGGGGAGCAAGGGACTCTTCTGGTTCCTACGGACCTTCCTCAGATGAAGCAGTATGTGGGAAAACCCATCAGCCTCGACCTGGTGGATGCCGACGTGCGAAACGTCCTCCGGCTCATTTCAGAAGTGACCGGAACGAACATCGTCATCGATCCGGAAGCAACCGGCAGTGTGACTTTAAAGGTTGAACAGGTCCCTTGGGACCAGGTCCTTGATATGGTGCTTGCCATGAACAAATTGGGAAAAGAGCAGCACGGCAACATCACAAGAATCGCCACTTTGGAGAAGCTGCAGAGGGTAACGGAGGCGAAGAAGGAAGATATTAAAGCCAAGAGTGAACTTAGCAAGGAGGCTCAGGATCTTGGCGACATCATCACGGTTTATTTCCAGGTCAACTATGCTATGCCTACGGAGATCGCTGGAAGGCTGAGGGAGTTGATGAGCGGCAACGGGAGGGTTACATGCGATGAGAAGACCCGTTTCGTCATTTACACGGATTATATGTCGCGTGTGGAAAATGCTCGAACGCTTGTGAGCAAACTCGACAAGCAAACCTCCCAGGTGTTGATCGAAGCACGTATCGTCACTATGACGACCAGCCTGGCGCGGACGCTTGGCACGAATTTTGGTTTGACAATAAGTCCAAATAATTCATACACCAAGGCGAGTCAGAACACTGGGACCTGGAGTATCAACAGCCCGGAGACCAATTTTTTGGGATTCAGTATGCTCCAGCTCTTTGGACATACGTGGGTGGACCTGACTCTGACCCTGGCAGCCTATGAAGACACCAGCGAACTCGACATCGTTGCCTCCCCGAAGGTTGTGACGCTCGACAACGTTAAAGCGACCGTCACTCAAGGCACTCAGATTCCTTACCTGCAACTGAACGAGACGGGCACTGTGGCTTCAACGCAGTTCGTGAATGCGGTTGTTGAGTTGCAGGTCGTGCCTCACATCACTCCTGACGGGAAGATACGCATGGAGATACAGGTCAAACAGGATGAACCGACGTCGCAGACATACACTTCAAACCAGCAACCAGGCATCGAAACGCGCAAGATCACCACTGAGATGCTGGTGGACGACGGGAATATCGTGATGATAGGCGGGGTCCTCCGGAATCGGGATAGCTCTTCGGAACAAAGAACGCCCGGACTGTACAAGATCCCCATAATCGGATCGCTCTTCAAGATGGACACGATGAATAAAGAGAAAACGGAATTGGTTATTTTTATCAGCCCGAAGATAGTTGAAGCCACCAGGGCGATGTGAGGGGGATAGGATGGATCGCCGAAGAGGGGGATGGCCGATCTGTCGGGTTCATGGGATAGGGGGGGTAGTCTTGCTGTTGCGTGGTGCTAAAGGATGGCGCTCACTTTTGACGGCTCACCGTGGAGAACTTTGCTGATGGATCACAGGCTCATTGCGAAAGAAGTCTATTTCCCATTGATGTTGTGTTTACTCGTTTCATTTCTGCCCGCGTGTTCTATGCAGAAGCCCGGATCCAAGCTTGAAACGGCTCGATCCGACAGCAAGTTCAATCCTTCGGAACGACTTGCCAGGCAGATGGATCCGCAGGACTCCCCCCCCCTCAAGATAGACTACCTCACGCCCGTTCGAGACATCTACAGTCCAGAAATCTATGTTTACAAGGAGAAAAGACGGCTCTACGTCATTCAGTCCAACGTTCTGGTCCGGGATTATCCCGTTGGCCTGGGGTTCAGCCCGACGGGAGATAAGGAAAAGGAAGGCGACGGCAGAACGCCGGAGGGAGAGTTCTTCATATGCATGAAGAATTCGGGAAGCCGCTTCGTCAAATCGCTTGGATTGAATTATCCGGACAAGAGACACGCGGAACGGGCCTTTTTCGCCGGCGTGATTACGCCTGTAGAGTTCAGGGACATACTGCTGGCGTTCGAGAGGAAATCCACTCCCCCTTGGAGCACCGTTTTGGGCGGGAAGATATTCATCCACGCGGGAGGTGCCCATAAGGACTGGACGGAGGGATGTATCGCCCTCTACAACAGCGACATGGATGAGTTGTTTCAAATCGCTGCAGTGGGAACCACCGTATCCATTCGACCATGAGCGAATCGGCGGGGATATGGGTTCGTTCCGCCTGGCTGCACGTTGGATCACGAGGCGGGAGGCTGCAGGTACGGGCTATTGGCCGAACGTCCCCGAAGGGCAACCTCCCCCATGAGGACGAGGGTGCAACGGGGCCTGTGGCTGCGCAACGCCCAAAGGAAACGGCCCTCCGGGGGTAGCCGAGGGATCTGAGAACAGCTTACAGGATCGCGTAGAAATCCCGAGAAGATCATTCGCGTTTCCATGTTCCTCTGAGGAGACGCACACGGAAACGAACGGGTTACGAGCCTCCAGCAAGGGCAGAGTGGGTGGTTCAACCTTCCATTTCGGCATCTGCCCTGCGAATGGCCTCGCCATGCAACCTTCCCCAGGTCGTCTCACGTTTCCATTCATGGAATCTGGATATGACGTATTTCTCAGCGAACGAGGGATGTGAGAGATATGCTCCGTTCGTTTTCAGGAATTCGTCCTTCATCGTGGCAAGTGTCGGGGCGAGGCTGGCCTTATCGATGAAGTTTCGAACTTTTGTTTGCTGGTAATGGATTCCGCTGCCAAACGCAGAACGAAATGCCGGGAGGTCCTCGATAGCCTCCGGATCGTTTTCGAACCAGAATTCCTGGATCGGCAGGGGAATACGAATGAGGATCTGCGCCTGAAAGCGGTCGCCGGCGATAGCCTTGGAACGATCGAAAAATTGAATCGTCAGCCCATTTTCCAAGTTCACTTCTTCCATGAGCCGTCCTTCCACCTGCATGATGATATGACTCCTTTCTTCAGGGCGCATTGCCCTTGCGACAGGGTATGCCGTGTCGCGTCCGATGTGCCTGGAGGCAGCGAAACGTTTGAAAGCAGAAGAAATTACGTGCGGCATGCGATGACGTCAGGCCGTCGCTCTGTCGATATAGCGTCAGGGGAGATCGCGCAAAATCGTCAGTGCTTTTCCCACGTCCGCCATGGGCAGGCGGCGCAGGTGTATGCGAAGTAACTCAATGGGGCTGGAAGAGCAAGAACAAAGAGCATGCAGAAGGAAGGGAGAGGCTGTTGACTCCCTCGCGGCAAAGCGGTATTAACAGTATCACCGAGGGAAGGAGAGGACTTTCATGGCCGGAGCGATCCAAGATGGTTCTCCAACCAGCGGGATTGCCGGCGCAAGCATGCAGGAGTTCTTCGGATCACCGTGAATAGTGATGAGGTTGGCCTGAGATGAAAAGAGAGTGCATAGAAGTAAGATGGCACGGACGTGGCGGGCAAGGAGCTGTAACTGCTGCAATGATCCTGGCTGAAGCCGCCTACTATGAAGGCTACAAAGGGGTGACAGCCGCCCCGTTCTTCGGAGCCGAGCGAAGGGGCGCCCCGGTTATCGCGACGAATCGATTCGGACGGGAGCCGATCCGGACATTTTCACTGGTTGAACGTCCCCATGTGGTGGTGGTTCTGGACGAAGGGTTGCTTCGAGTCGTGAATGTCGTCGCTGGAATCCGACCCGACGGGATGGTGCTCATCAACAGTCCGAAAATTCCGGATGACTTTTCCTTTGGAACATCGGTCAATATTGCGACGACGAACGCAGGTGGTTGGGCCAGGGAAGCCGGGTTGATCGTAGCCGGGGCGGTGCTCTTCAATACTGCCATCCTTGGCGGCTTTGCAAAAGCTACGGGGCTGATCGGTCTTGAGAGCATGGAGAAGGCGTTGAGAAACCATTTCAGCGGAGAAGCGGGCGAAAAAAACGTGAAGGGAGCGAGATTGGCCTACGAAGGGACGAGTGTTCTCAGGGAATGTCATCTGGCTTGTGCATGATCCTCTTCGGCGTCATCCTGTTTTTGCCCATCGTGGAAGGAGCGATAGATAAATGAGCGGTAAGATGAAAGGCGGGTTCACGCACGCACATTCGAGGTTATGCAAAGGAGAGGCGGGTAAGACCGGCGATTGGAGAACGTCGAGGCCGGAGATCGATCATGCCAGGTGCACGCCCTCCAAGAATCAGCGGCCTTCGTGCTATCTCTGTTGGCTCTATTGCCCCGAGGCTGTGGTTAAGAAGGGTATCCCGGTTGAAATCGATCTGGAATACTGCAAGGGATGCGGCATATGTGCCGAAGAATGCCCCACCAAAGCGATACGTATGATCGAGGAGAAGGAAGCTTGAGGGAGCGCCTCAAATCGTTCGATGCGGCAACGTCGCCTTTCCTGGATCGACCGGCTGTGAGCGAGACCTGGAGGGTTGATCTGTGGACGAGCAAGAATCGTTGGAGCGCAATACCTGCCACGGAGAAAACTGTTGGATTCCAATTTGTCTTGGCTGATTCAATCGCTGATTGATCTGCGCCTCACGAATGATTCCCCACGGGTTTTCGAAACCGCTCCTCTTCACTATAGATGCAGCCGCAGTATTGCTGACGGTACAGGCCGAGTTGCCTGGAACGATCCTGACCCGCCGCCCAACCTTCGCGGAAATCCTCATAATGGAATGGTATTCCAAATCTGCGGGAAGCCTCCTCGGCAAGCGAGCGCACGAGGGAGTGGTTCTGTCTCTTACTGTATAGAAGGGTTGTCGAGAAAGCGTCGAAGCGGCTCTTCCTGGCCAACCGGGCCGTGGCCTCGAGTCGGAGCCCGTAGCAGTAAAGGCATCTGTGTCGCTCGCGAAAAGCAACCTGCCGAAAAAAAGTCTCCATGTCGTAGTCCTCTCGAACAATGAGAGGCAGTCCCGCGACTTCCGCAAAAGACTTCAGTGTATCGAGGCGTTTCGCGAATTCCTGGTACGGCTGAATGTGAGGATTGAAGAAGAACCCGCGAACCGACCATTCCTGCGTGCGCAGCCTATCGAGGGGATAGACGGTGCATGGCGCGCAACAGGTATGGAGAAGTATTTTTCCCATGTTCGACCGTCCGTATGTGTTGCCCGAGTGCCGTTCAAGCGCTCGTCGATGCGATGGTTTGGAGGAGCCTGCGGGGAAGGCCGTCGAAACTCCCGTTGCTCATGCACACAACGAGGTCGCCCGGCAAGGCATAATCAATAAGAAACCCCATCAGGCTGTCCGTGTCGGCAAAGTGATGTGATTCGCCGCCGCGCTCGCGGATGTCACGAACGAGACGCTTTGCATCCATGCGTTCGGCTTCAGGTATGGCTTCCATGCCGGGCGGTTCCTTGATGCAGGCGCAATGGGCAGCGTCGAAAGCCGTCGCATAGTCGGTCTGAAAAACAGAGCGGCGGCTCGAGTTCGTTCGCGGTTCGAATGCGGCAATGAGACGCCTGCCGGGGTAGAAGAGCGATAGGCCGGCGAGGGTCTCCTTCACTGCAGTGGGGTGGTGGGCAAAGTCCTCCATAACGAGGATGCCCCCGACTTCCCCAACGATGTCCTGGCGGCGTTTGACGCCGCTGAAAACGCCGATGGCCTCGGCGATCCTCTCGGGAGGAACGCCCGCTGCGGAGGCTGCGGCCATGACTGCCAGGGTGTTGCTCACATTATGGCGGCCCGGCAGTCGAGACGTCATGACGCCCTCGCGGCCGTCCTGCGGGTTCCGATACGTGAAGCGGACCTCGCCCGCCAGGTACTCCACGTCATGGACGCGCCAGTCGGAGCTGTCCGACCATCCATAGGTAACGACCCGCCCCTTGCACTCCCCGCTTACGGTCAGACAGTGAGCGTCATCGGCATTCACGATGAGAAACCCGTCGGTTGGAATGATCTGCACGAACCGTCTGAACGCGTCATAGACCGCGTCGAAATTGGGGAAGATGTCGGCGTGGTCGAATTCAATGCTGGTAATCATGCCGATCTGCGGTTGATAGTGGAGAAATTTTGGACCCTTATCAAAAAAAGCGGTGTCGTATTCGTCACCCTCTATCACCATGCATGGGCCGCAGCCCAGCCGGTAGCTCTTTCTCCAGGCTTTCAGAAAGGCGCCGATGAAAGCGCTGGGGTCCATCCCGGCCCCGGCGAGCGCCCACGTGAGAAGGGATGAAGTGGTGCTCTTGCCGTGCGTGCCGGCAACGACGATGCTCGTACGTCCGGGAAGGAAAAACCTGTTTATGGCCTCGGGCATGGACAGGTAGGGGAGGCCGCGATCCAGTACGTACCTCGCTTCGGGGTTGTCTTTCCGGATGACGTTCCCGATCACAAAGAGATCGGCGGGGCAGTCATGAACGTTCTTGGCGTCATACCCCAGGCGGATCGGAATGCGGAGCGTCTCCAGGTGAGTGCTCATGGGCGGGTAGATGTTCTGGTCCGAGCCGACCACCCGGAAACCTTTTTCACTGAGCATGGCCGCCAGCGTGCCCATGGCGATCCCGCCTATTCCCATCAGGTATACTGTCTTGACTTCATGAGAGATCATCGATTGCTTCCATCACCAGGTTGTGGACAAGTGGACGAAATATCTTCAGTCGTTCGTGTTCGCGTGTCGGATGGACGCGATTGGTCAGGAGGATGATGAGGATTTCCCGCTCCAGATCCAACCAGAAGGACGTACCCGTAAAGCCGAGATGTCCCACGCTCTTTGCTGAGAAGCGATTGCCGGAGCTGGAGCCGACGATGCTCGGAGTATCGAAGCCCAATGCCCAGGTGCTCCCCTCCACCAGCCCCTGACGCTTCCAGAAATCCCTCAAGTGTTCCGGAGGCCACGATTCGCCAGGGTCAACGCCCCGGTAAACCCGCCAAAGTGAGGAAATCAAGGAAAATACTCCTCGGGCTGTACCGAATAACCCTGCATGCCCCGCCACGCCTTGCAGACAGAAGGCGTTTTCATCATGGACTTCGCCTTCCAGAAGTCGTTTTCTCCAGGGGCATTCCTCCGTTGCGGCAAAATGGAGCCCCTTTCCTCCATGCCTTTCTGGTGGGACCGCGGGATCGCAACTGCCTTCCAACCTGAGAAAGCTCAACGCGGTTATGTCATTTGGCCGGAAGAGAAAGCTCGACGCGAGTTCATCGAGGGGAGCGCCAAATACGCCTTCCAGGAGGATGCCGAGGAGGAGAAATCCAAGGTCACTATAGAAGGATGCGCGTCCCGGAGCGGAAAGGAGCGGTGTTTCGAGAATCATGGAAAGGAGAGCGGCAGATCTTCGACCTGGTGGAATTTGGATCAACTCACGGTACCATGGCTTGTATGGCGGCAACCCCGAACAATGGTTGAGGAGTTGTCTCACTGTGATAGATCGCTTTCCGGGCGGGATGGCGCCAGGGGGGAAAAAGAGTCTCAGCGGGTCATCCAGGGCGAACATATTGCGGCCCAGTGCCAGGATGCAAAGAGAAGATGAAACAAGGGGTTTGGTGAGCGATGCCAGGTCAAACCATGTTTGCGCGTTCAGCGGTCTCCCGCCCGTCCGGCATCGCCCGAAGACCATCTCGATTTCAATCCTCTCCGGAGTTGCGACCAGGAGGCTCGCACCGGAAAAAGTCCTTTCCTCCAGAGCCCGGCTGAACGCGTTCTCCAGCCTGGAGGACGCGGCGCAAGGGTTAACCGGAGAAAGGACGTTCGAGGGCTTTGAAAGTGCGGTCATGACTGTTTATCTGAAATGCGATGCCGAAAGGAATCACCTCGTTCTCCAACCCATGTCCGAATGGCAGATCGCATAGGACGGGGAAGTGAAAGGGTTCCACCTGTGCCAAAACCATCTCCAGGACTCTCTCTTGTTCGCCGCAGTCCGTGAACTGTCCGAGAATCAGACCACGAAGACGCTTGAGAACCCCTGAGAGTCTGAGGTGGGTGAAGAGCCGGTCCAACCGGTACAGTGCTTCCCCGTAGTCCTCAACCAGCAGCAGTGCGTCGTCGAGGTTCGGGAAATAGGGAGTGCCGATGGTGTGAGCGAGGCACGTGAGATTTCCGCCCGTTAGGGTTCCTGAGGCCGTTCCAGGTTTTAGAATCTGCTCCTTACGAAGGGACCAGGAAAATGCCGCTTTCCCACCGAGCGCGTCGAGAACACAAGAGAGCGCGTCGGCAGGCGATTCGTTCATCGAGATCAAGTTCGGGCCGTGAAAGGTCACCCACTGCATTCTGGCATGGATTGCGAGGTGCAAGAAAGTGACATCGCTGTAGCCCATGAAAATCCGGGGATTCTCGCGCAAAGACGGAAAGGGGAGATATGGCAGCAGCCTGCCGCTGCCATATCCGCCGCGTGCACAGAAGACGGCGGATATAGTTGGGTCGGAAAGAGCGTGAATGAGATCTCCCGCCCTTTCAGCCTCCGTTCCGGCCAGATAGCGTCGCCGCTTGAGGATGTTTTCCCCCTGGATGACCTCGTATCCTTGCCTCTCCAGACTTTCGCAAGCCAGGTCAAACCTGGATTGGTCAAAAGGGCTGGAAGGGGCCACCACGGCAATACGGCCGCCTTGTGTGAGCGGAGTTGGTTTCATAGAGTTCTTCTATTTCGCTCGAAGATGATCTTGAGCCCTTTCAGGGTCAAGTGATCGTCCACCGTCTCGATGACTGCGCATTCGCTGGCGATGAGTTGCGCCAGCCCTCCGGTGGCCACCACTCTGACGTCCGTCTTGACCTCCGCCTTCATCCTTCCGACGATTCCTTCGACCAGGCCTGCGTAACCGTATACGATGCCGGCATTCATGGATGCGATGGTATTCTTTGCAATGATGGAGGGCGGCCGTGCGAATATTTCCACACGGGGAAGCTTGGAGGCTTTCTGGAAGAGCGCCTCACAGGATATCATGATGCCGGGACTGATCACGCCGCCCATGTATTCGCCTCTCTCCGAGATGTAGTCGAACGTGGTGGCGGTGCCGAAATCAACGACGATGAGGGCGGATTTATAGATTTCGAAGGCGGCCACCGCATTGACTATCCGGTCGGCGCCGACTTCTCTTGGATTGTCGTAGAATATGGACATCCCCGTTCGTATGCCGGGGCCGACCACCAATGGCGTCAAGTTCAAGTATTTCTTGCAGAATCGTTCGACAGCGTTGAGAACCGGAGGGACGACGCACGATATGATGGCGTGTTTCACGCCTTCCTCGGGCAGGGAGTGGGCGGCAAACAGGCTGCGAATTGAAATGCCGTATTCGTCTTCAGTCCCGTTGACTTCTGTCCGGATGCGCCATTCATGGATGAGTTGCTCGCCGTTGAAGAGACCCATCACCGTGTTGGTGTTCCCGATGTCGATTGCCAGGAGCATGCGATCCACCTCTTCTCGATTTTCATTGCCGCGTGTGAAATCCGTCGATGTGCACGAGGGGGTGAGCACTCTTCCGATCAGTCTGCACTCATATGTTTCCGTATATTGAATGCCATCTCTTCCGCCACATGCTCTATTGTTTCCGAGTCAGGGCCCTCAACCATAATGCGTATCACCGGCTCGGTCCCCGAAGGGCGGATCACAAGACGGCCGTCATCCCCGAGTCGTTTCTCGAGGCTGCATTTCAAACGAATGAGTTCGGGGATCGTCTCCATGTCTTGAATTTTCTGCAGAGGAACGTTGACAAGCTTCTGCGGATACCGTTCCATGACCCCCTTCAATTCCGAGAGGGGGCGTTCTTCACGGAGCATGATGGCAAGGACCTGAAGGGCTGAGAGAATCCCGTCTCCAGTTGTGCTCCAATCAAGAAAAACCAGATGGCCCGACTGTTCGCCCCCGAGATTGCATTGGTTTTGGCGCATGCGCTCCACAACTTGACGATCGCCCACGGGCGTCCTGACGAGAGTCCCGCCAAGTCTGCGAAGGGCGACCTCGAGTCCGAGGTTGCTCATAATCGTGGCAACGAGGGTCCTGTGCGTCAAAGAATCGTTCTTGAGGTAGTGGCTCGCGCAAATGGCCATCAGTTGATCGCCATCGAGGACGCTCCCTTTTTCGTCGGCGAAAATGACCCTGTCGGCGTCGCCGTCGAAGGCGAAACCGGCGTTGGCGTTGTGTTCGCGCACGAGTGCGGCCATGTGTTCGGGATGGAGCGAACCGCAGTCCTTGTTGATGTTCTTCCCATTGGGGCGGTCGCCGGTCAGGATCACTTCAGCGCCGAGTTCTTCAAAAACGGCGGGTGCAACCTTGTAGGCGGCCCCGTGCGCACAGTCGATGACCAGCTTGAGACCCTCCAGCGTCAAGTCCCGCGGGAAAGTGGATTTGAGGTAGACGATGTAGCGGCCCTGGGCGTCGTCGATGCGTCGCGCGCGGCCGATATCTGAGGCCGAGGGCAAAGCCAGTCGTTCAATCTCACCGCTCAGGATGAGATCTTCCACGTGGTTTTCCGTGTCATCCGGGAGTTTGAAACCATCTCGGGCGAAGACCTTTATGCCGTTGTACTGGTAGGGGTTATGGGAGGCGGAGATGACGATCCCGGCATCGGCTCGCATGCTGGTGGTAATGAACGCTATCCCCGGCGTCGGCATCGGACCGACCAGGAGAACATCCACCCCCATGGAGCAAATCCCGGCAGTAATGGCGTTCTCCAGCATATAACCCGAAAGACGGGTGTCCTTGCCTATGATGATGTGCGGTCGACGGTGATGGTTCTTGAAAACGTGAGCGGTGCTGAATCCAACTTTCATCGCCAGATCCGTCGTCATGGGGAACTCATTGGCTATTCCTCTAATGCCGTCCGTTCCAAAAAGCCTTCCCATCCTGAACTCCTTAACACTTCGGTTTGATAATCAAAGCAACAAATCGGCAGGAAAGCGGGCGCTGGAGACCGTGTCGCCACCCGGAAGCCTTCCGATGCCTTAAGACTCGATTCTCTTCAGAAAGCCTCACGGAGAGCGTCGGCCATGACGACAACCTGTCTATGGAACTCAACGTCGTGAGCGCGGATGATGTGTATGCCGGCGGCAATGCCGTAGCTATGAACGACTGCGGTTCCGATTTCCCGCTCCTCAACCGGCTTGTCGAGGACGCTGCCGATGAATCCCTTCCTGGAAGCTCCGAGGAGAACCGGGCGGTTCAGGCATTGCAGGGTCTCAAGATCACGGATGAGAAGCAGGTTGTGGTTGACGCTCTTACCGAATCCTATGCCGGGATCGACAATGATCTGTTCGCGATCGACCCCCCGGTCCACGGCGAATTGTATTCGCTCTTCCAAGAAAGCGATCACTTGAGAAAACAGGGAAGAATAGACAGGATTCTGTTGCATCGTCTTGGGAGTTCCCTGCATATGCATCAAAATGACGGGAGCTTCGGATCTTGCCGCAAGGGACGCCATGTCGTCGTCAAAACGAAGAGCACTGATGTCGTTGATGATATCAGCACCAGCCTCCAGCGCCAGCCGGGCCACCTCCGCTTTGGTCGTGTCAATGGAGATGGGAATGTCGCTGCTCTTACGGATGGATTCGATAACGGGGATGACCCGCTTCAGTTCGACTTCCAACGGCACGGGGTCCGAGGAAGGTCTGGTGGATTCCCCGCCGATATCGAGCAGGTCTGCCCCGGATACGATCAAATCGAGACCGTGCTGAACCGCAGAATGGAAGCCAAAGGATCTCCCTGCGTCAGAGAAGGAATCCGGCGTTACGTTTAGAATGCCCATCATCAAGGTGCGTTCGCCAAGGTCCAGTTTCCTGGATTTCAGGCGCAGGCTGTGGCGCCTGCGAGGGATAACGCTCATAGCTGTGTTTCTCCGGTACAATCGTTCCGTCGTCTTTGCATGGTTGGAAGGACCACACGTTACGCAGCCGTTCCGGTGGAAGCGACAATGCTCTCATCGGAAACGGCCCACGCTCACAAGGCGTCATGGATCTGTCCGTCCCGATGCGCGGGCGGACTACAAAACACGGAACGATCGATTGCAGCGTGTTCGATCCGTCAGCGATCTTCTCCGGGAGGACTCTCCTCGCGATCCAACGCACCGTCGGGTTCGGCGCCGCCGGATGGCGCCGACCCCTCGCCCCGGGCATCCCTGGCGGGGGATGAGCCCGAACCTGCCGGGGGATCGGCTTTGCCCGGAGATCGTTCGATCAATTCAGGTCTAATTTTCCGAATGATCTGGTCGACATCCTTGAGGGTCAGCGTTTCCCTCTCCAGCAAGGCATCGGCAATGCTGGTGAGTATATCGAAGTGCTGGGTCAGAATCTCTCTGGCGCGCTGGTGGTTGTCGTCGACGATGCGCCTCACTTCGTTGTCGATGTGTATCGCAGTCTGCTCGCTGTAATCGCGATGCTGGGCGATATCGCGGCCAAGAAAGACCTGTTCCTCTCGTTTCCCGAAACTCACCGGTCCCATTTCTTCACTCATTCCCCATTCACAGACCATGCGCCGGGCCAGTTGGGTCGCGCGTTCGATGTCGTTGGACGCTCCGGTTGTCCGTTGATGGAAAGCGAGTTCCTCGGCAACACGCCCGCCCATCAGGATGGAGATACTGTCCAAAAGAAAGTCCCGCGAGTAGGTGTGTCGATCGTCCTGGGGAAGCTGTTGAGTGAGACCCAAGGCACGTCCCCGCGGGATGATCGTGACCTTATGAAGTGGATCGGCCGCAGGCAGGAGCCGCGCGACGAGAGCGTGCCCGGCTTCGTGGTATGCAGTGGTGCGCTTTTCAGTTTCAGTGAGGATCATGCTTTTCCGTTCGAGACCCATCATGACCTTGTCCTTGGCTGCCTCGAAATCGGACATATCTATGAGTTCTTTATTCTTTCGGGCGGCCAGGAGCGCGCCTTCGTTGATGAGGTTCTCCAAATCGGCTCCGGAAAAGCCGGGCGTCCCCTTCGCCAATGACAGGATGTCCACGTCTCCCGCAATTGGTTTGCCGCGAAGGTGAACCTTCAGTATCCCCTCACGGCCCCGAATGTCAGGGACCGGTACCACCACCTGGCGGTCGAATCGTCCCGGACGAAGCAGGGCGGGGTCGAGAACGTCCGGGCGGTTGGTAGCGGCGATCAGGATGACCCCTTCGTTCGATTCAAAACCATCCATTTCCACGAGCAACTGGTTGAGAGTCTGTTCCCGTTCGTCGTGGCCTCCGCCGAGACCCGCACCGCGATGTCGGCCCACTGCGTCGATTTCGTCGATAAAAATGATGCAGGGTGCGTTCTTCTTCCCCTGCAGGAAGAGGTCCCTCACGCGCGATGCGCCCACCCCCACGAACATCTCCACAAAATCCGAACCGCTGATGGTGAAAAACGGAACGCCTGCCTCGCCTGCAATGGCTCTGGCCAGAAGCGTCTTGCCCGTGCCGGGGCCGCCCACCAGAAGCACGCCCTTCGGTATTCTTCCGCCCAGGCGAGTGAATTTTTTCGGGTCCCTCAGGAATTCAACGATCTCCTCGAGTTCTTGCTTGGCTTCATCGACACCCGCAACGTCCTCGAACATCACCTTCTTCGATGTCTCGTTCAAAAGGCGGGCGCGGCTCTTGCCAAAACTCATGGCTTTCCCGCCCCCCATCTGCATCTGTCGCATGAAGAAGAGCCACACTCCGATCAGGAGGAGCATGGGGAACCAACTGATCAAAATGGTCATGTACCAGGGAGATTCATCCTCCGGTTTCGCTTGAATGTCCACTCCGTGTTCGCGCAAAATTCGGATGAGGTCCGAGTCTCTCGGCACGTACGTGCGAAAGCGCTTACCATCGTTATACGTTCCGAGGATGTGGTCGCCCTGAATGACAACCTGAGTCACTTCGCCTTTTTGGACCGAAGCCAGGAACTGGCTGTACGTAGTCTCCTGGCTGGATCGTTGAGGTTGGTGGAACATGTTGAACAGAAGAATGACCATCAGGCTGATAACCAGCCAAAGGGCTAAGTTCTTATAAAATGGGCTCAACTGAAAAGCCTCCTCCCGAATATTCTTGACAAAGCAGCAGCGAACACACCGGAACATTCGACACAATTGAAATAATTCTATTCCAAAACACGAGAAACGACAAATAGTAAGACCAACCCCCTCGATCTTTCCGCGATTTCTATATCAGATTCCTTGCTCGTGGAAAAGGAACAATCGCCGGAAAGGCAACGGCACAGGCTTTCAATTTGCGCGGAGCCGCCTTTCAGAGCGATCGCGCTTCGGGTTTCCCGGAATGTTGTGCTTTCTCTTCGCCGGGTTGGTCTATGGGCTGCATCGCGCTGTTCGCTCCGCTCGATCGATTTCTCAGAGCCACGTGGAAGAGACATGCCGTAGCGAAATTGAACAGGGCCGAAACCAGAAAACCTCTCCCAAAACCAATTTCCTTAATCACCGATCCCATCACCGCGGCGCTCAACATCATTCCAAAGTAGATGCAAGCATTGTATCCACCCATTGCCAGCCCACGGCAATGGGTGGGTGCGACGTCGCAGATCAAAGCGCCGAGCGCGGTGAAGGAGACGCCCATGCATATGCCCAGAACCGCCGCACAGAGAAGGAGGGATAGAATGTCGGTGGAGATTCCCAAGGCGGCCATGCACGCCGAACAACCAAACGAACCTGCGACCACAAGGATCGAACGATCCGAAATCCTGTCGCTCAGGTGACCGAAAGGAATCCTCGATGCGGCGTTGAAAAAAGCCTGTGCGGCAAATATCATCCCAATTTGACCGACGCTGATTCCATGGTCTTGGGCGTGCAGAGGTAAGAACGTAATAAACATGCCCAGCCCGAAGCAACCACCGAGTGTCACCAGCCAGCACGCCAGGAGGGGGCGGTTCCCGATCGCCTGCCTGAGCGAGACCGCTCCCCGGTGCGATTGGTGTTTGAAAGCGATGACGTGACGTGCGTTGGGCAACAACAGGTGGACCACGCCCGCCATCATCAAGAGAAGGAAACCCGAGACGAGGAAAACCTCTCGGATCCCCAGCCATTGAGCTACAAGCCCGCCCGTCGCCGGGCCCAGGCTCATGCCGCCGTAGAGCGCCATGGTATACCATCCGTAGGAACGGCCCATTTGGTTCGGAGGGGAGATGTCCGTCACGTACGACATCATGGTGGGCGCGAATGCCGCCAACCCGACTCCGAAGAAAAGGTAAACCCCCATCACCTGCAAAGGAGTGGCGCAGAAGAAAAGCAGCAGAGATGAAGACGAGGAAATCGACAGACCACAGAGAATGAGGAACTTTCTTCCGATTCGGTCTGAAAAAAGGCCGAAGGGCAATGACAGTAATCCCGCCATCAGGAGGAAGGAAGAGTTGATGATTCCCACCTCCACGACGTCGGCGCCAAGAACCCGCGCATAAAGCGGAACGACAGGAATCCGCATGTAAGAGCCGAAGAAGCATGCAAAGCAGATAACGCAACAAAGGGAGAGTAACGTTTCATGGGGAGGCGTGTTCATGCGGCGCGGAAAGGGGGATTTCATGTTTCTCCCGGCCATGCGTCCATGTCGTTTCGAGTGAAGCGGGAAATCCCAGGTGCTGTTATTCCGCCGGGAAAGATTTCTCCCCCGCCGATCGAAGTGACAGTTATTGACGTTCTGAGAACGTGTTCCGGCAACCGGGCGATTGATGGCGGCGTCGCTGGAGCTTGAACCGGAAAAGAGAAAACTGAACCGCGGAGTAGTCGCTTCATGCCTCGGGCGAGGGAGATGCAGGAGTCGCTATTCGGAATGAACGGGTCATTGGTTCGCCTGGAGAAGAACCGACAAACCATCATCCGAAACTTTCCACAGTTTCTCCTTTTCGAGGTAGGTCCAGTTTTGCTGTACGGTCTTGGTCCGGAGCTTGGGGTCATTGGCATGGTAGTAGCGGAAGTTGAGAACAGCAATGCCCGTCGTGCTCCCGACCTCAACAAGAACCTGCCTCGTCTCGTAGTCGACGATGCGAACCTTGCGCTTGAATTCATCGACCATTGCCCAGAATCGCTGGTGTTGCACCGCGGGAAGGAACGCGGCAGCAGTCTTGTATTCACCCCAGCGAAATGAGGCATTGAATGCTTTGATGGCGGTGGAGAAGCCTTCCGGAGTGTTTTTCTGGCTGCTGTAGGAAGCGCAGGACAGGGAACACAGCAGAAGGCACACACAGAGAAAAACGATCCTATGCGGTCGGAGGCGTTTTCGAAATGAGGAGTTCATCCGGTTCTTCCTTGGTGTAGGAGTACAGTTCCAACGAGAGCGCATGAGAACGGCCTTCACAGAACGGCGCGTGCGGCCGTGCATGGCGCCGCCCGCAAACGAGGCTCAGACGTTGCACCATGTCTACATATGCGCACTTTACCCATTTGTGCAACAGTAAAACGCACGGGGAGACCTTCAGAGTGAAAAAGCGCGCTCCTCGGGCTTGAAAGAGAATCACTTCCGATGCATTCATTTTTGCGGTGTCCGGATATCCCGCTTCCGGGGCGGCGGCTTTTCGCATAGCGGGTGTGGCGCTCGTTCGTTCACCTGACAGTTACCAGCCAGGATGCCCGACCCAGGTCAACTTCAGTGGGGGGAGAGAAGCGATTGCACCGGCGGGGATGCTTCATTCCGTATAGCGATTGAACTTTTTTGCACTTTGGGATGCGGATAGAATAGAGTAAAGTTACAAGGGATTTAAGTAAGCCCTCTGAGGGCATTTATCTGGCGGTGGCTTGCCGTTGCAGCTTGACTGTCACGAGGCGGCGGCCGCGTTGATGAAATGGAAAGTTCCTGCAGATGCCGCAGTTTGTCTGGTGCAAGAATGAAGAGCGTCGCATCCCGACGTTCCGGTGCCTCCTTTGCCGGCATGGGTGCTATCCGGGGCGGCAAGCGGACGTGGGAGCGCAAGCAGTACTGGAAGGACTCATAAGGACGGGAAGATGTAAGGAGCGTTTTGTGATGAAGCGAAAAGGAACTGATATTTCCAGTATTCCGAGAGAGGAACCGCTCCTTGAAGCGGATGAATTCCATCAAAAGAGAGACCTTGCCGCAGGAACCGAGGAGGGATGGGCAGGCCAGGGAGTGTTTCTCATGGAAGAGGGGAGACTCCAGCCTTTTCTGCCGCAAAATTATACAACGGCGACTCTGTATGAAGTGGTGGAGTCCTTCCAGGTTGAAAGCAGGTTTGTCAGGCCGGAAGAGCCGGGAAATTTGATAATAGAGGGGAAGAGGCCAACGAAACGAACCGTCCCGATTCTAATCTTTAAGAGCGGAGATTGCGCTTTGTTGGAATCATGGGAGAAGCTGGAGGCAGAGCCTTCGAAATTGGCCGATGTAGGAGAAGTAATAGGTGCAATACCCGTGAAGCAGGTATTTGTCCTCAAGAGGAGATAAGGGTGAAAGGCTTTTCATTGTGTGAATGCGACCTTTCCATGAGGACCCGCATTCGGTGTCGATGGAGCGGCCTGGCTCTGTTTCGTGGCGAAGAAGTGCGGGAGGGGAATAGTGGGTTCGGGTTGCAGGCATGAGTATATGAAGGGGTAGTCAGATCTCTCGGATACCCTTAGGAAAAAACGCATTTTGTACGTTACATTTGCTTGACATAAACATTGTTTTCATATAGCCTTTTCGCAAAGCGTAGAATATGGTCAGGTTCGGTATTTTGGAGCCATCGCCAAATCGGTCTTGCGTCTGGTCAGAACGATTTCAAGGGTGCTCTCAAAGTAACGCACCGGCGCGCAGGGGAGAACAGCAAGAGAGAAAGGATTCAAGAAATGCCGGAAGGCCGAGTGAAGTGGTTTAACGACAAGAAGGGTTACGGTTTCATTGAAACCAAGGATCAGGGTGATGTGTTTGTGCATCATACCGCCATCATGGCTGAGGGCTTCCGATCCTTGAGCGAGGGAGAAAAGGTCAGTTTCGAGGTGGAGCGCGGACCAAAAGGGCCACAGGCAGTAAAAGTGAAAAAGATTCAGTGAGCACCCGGCGCATTTTTTCCTTTATTTCGTGACATCTTTGGCCAGGAACTCATTCCTGGCCTTTTACTCTCTTCAGCGTTGGCCTGCCGGAAGTATCCGACGGGTCGGAGAAACCGGGATCGATCCCGGTTGTGAGCGGTCTATCCAGACAAATTCCTCCATGCAGCGAATTTTGCCTGTGCTGAGGTTTGTGGCCCGCCTGTCTGTTGTCCTTCCTTGATCCGATCCATTTGATTTTTCACATGCCGCCATGTCATCTCGAATAATGTGGAGTTTGAACATACGATGCGGGACTGATTCGGTTTTGCGAAAGCAAAGCAGGACATGTTGGGGGAAGAGTTGTTGTGATTCGATTCTCCCTCAATTATAATCAAACGCTTGGGGTGGGTGTCCGTGTTCCTCACGCGCTTTGGAATGTTATGTGCCGATGTGGTGGAACCGGAACTGCCGAAGTGCGAAGGTGCATTTAGGGTTCATGAACCGCTATGGATAATGCCGTTCCGAACTTCCGCAAGATTTGCTCGGGACCGTGCGGTTGCCGGAGGGGAACAATGCAGCTGATTTGGTGGAAGTCAGGCGTTGAAAGACGCGCTTGAGTGCAGTTCGATTCCTCTGGTTTGAGAGGCGTTTGAGTATCCGAACCGGTGGAGGTTGTAAGGGGTGAGGAGCCGGGTCTGGCGCGGAGTCTCATCTTCCCTGTGGTTTTTCAACCAATCCCGAGAATGCCTCAGGGTCTGGACGACACCCTTGGGAGAAGTTGCATGAACGTCATTGATGAACTGTTGGAAAGAACATGCAAGAATATGATCAAGACCATCCTTTCTTGTCTGGATAATGCCACAAAGGGTACGATTTACCGGATCGGACCAATGCCGAAGCTTCAGGCAGTGCGGGTGACTTCGGGCGTCAGGGTGGAGTCGAGCGATGAAATAGCATGGGGGTTGCCGGCAGAGTCCGGCTACAATCATCCTGGGAAGAGCTGGGAGCAGTATAAGGACCAGCCCGACCACGTTTTGGAGGCCATGGGATGGTGTGTCGAAAAACAGAAAAGTTGGACTGCCGAAAATCCTTTTGAAGATGTTCGAAGTGTGCGCAAGCAACTGCGGGGGGAACTCGAAGACTACTACCACATGGAACCCGTTCTGGTGAGGAAGCGCGACCTGTACGGCAACTGTGACGAAGCGTTGGACTACCCGAGTGATTGGCATGGCGAACGTATATGGCAGGATTCCGAGTATGTGGTGGCGGCGGTGGTGAAGATCCACTTTCATCCGCACACGCTCCATCGGGATGACCGTTCGACGAAGATTATTCAAGAACTGGCCAGAAGCCTTGGCACAGAACTCCTTTCGCTCCAGCTTCGGGAAAATCTCCACAAGTCTCAAAAGGAATTTGCTCGTCGCCGCCTTGAGAGCTGCATGACCCTGGCTCATGAACTGCGCAACACTATAATCAAGTTTGGATTCGTCTTCTCGGCGGTCAACGCTCAGATTGCCGTGTTGCGCGAGGAATGGGAAGCCATCTTGCGACGATTTTATCCGGAAATGGAGTGGAAAGAGACCATTTTGGAGCGTCTGGACCGGCTAATCCGGTTGAGAATGGCCAGGTTGCACGAAGGGGAAGAAGTTGCGGCCGTTTGCAGAGCATTGCTTTCGGAACAGGAGGAAATGAAAAATCTTCCGCTTCTGCCCGAGCAGGGAGTCCAGTGGCTGCGAAACAAGATCGAGGTGAAGTGGGAGGTTCTCCTGCGAAGCATGAATCTGCAGAACGAAGAGAGGAAAGAAGTCAGGGGTCTCTTGGATCGGTTGGAGAAGTCTCTCTGGTTGGGAAGGGATAGTGAGCTTGCCAGGGGATTGAATCACCTCCCGGCCGATCTCCGCAAGAGGTGGGCCCATCTTTCCTACATCAATTTCACTCCCGACAAGATTCGCGTTCTGGACGACATCATAGGACTGCTGGCAAGCCCCGAACTTCCGATACCGCACAAGGAAAGAATCAAGAAGGTGCTCAAGTCGTTGAAGGTTCTGGTGGAAGTGATTCCGGAAGTGGAAGAGAAAGCGAACAAGATCATCTTGTCCCTGAGATATGGCGGGCCTCATGAGATGGATGCATTGGAGGAATATGGCCGAAACTGCTGTTCGTGTCCGCTCCCGTCCGGGTCTGACGAGAATGGAGGGGTGTCCTTTGTGGAATGATGGGGAGGCGATGGGGTGCGCCCGATGCATTGAGAGAATCGCGAGTGTGACAGTTGCGCGCAGCGAAGATTGGCCTTCCAGACGATTTTGATTTCCACATGCCTGACGCCGGTGGACGGCGGATCGAGAAGGGCAGAAGGACAACCCGTGTGTGCCGCTGCCATTTCGGTTCTCTGCCGCGATGCTTCTGTCCAGGTTGTTGTATCATATTGAAAATTCTGACATTCACAGCGATGCCGTTGCAAAGGAGGCGGTTTCCCATGGCTGATGAGTTGGATCGTGACCTGCCGGGGCAGGGAGATGTTTTCTCGAACGAGGAATGTCTCGAACATCCCTTGATGCGGGAGGCCTTCCGTGCGCTCGAGGTGAAATACCGGAAGTTCTTTGAGGCTTCCCACGAAATGAGATTTGCCGTGAATCGTGCCGGGAGACTCCTCGATGTGAATCATGCCGGGGTGGAGATATTCGGTTATTCCAGTAAGGACGAATTGCTCGAAATACCCTCGATTTCATGCCTTTATGCCGAACCAGGCGATCGGGAGTCCGTTCAGCGCAAGATCGAGGAGGATGGATTCATCCAGGATTTTGAGATTGAGATGAAACGGAAGGACGGAAGCACCTTTATCTCCTCGGTGACGGCCTGTCTCTGGTCAGAAGAAGATGGAACCACCTGTTGGGAAGGTCTGCTCCATGACGTTACGGAACGAAAACGATGGCAGGAAGCTGTCCGTGAGCTGGAAAAGCACAACCTTGAGATCTCAGAATCAGAACGGCAAATACGTTCCCTGAATCAGCACATACTGAACATGCTGATGGTCATGTCGCACGACATTCGGGGGCCGATGGTTTCCATCGCGGCGACGTTAAAGCTGCTCATCCGTGGAACATATGGAAAAATGGACCAGAGTGTCTATCACACCCTGAGCGATTTGTTGTCTAGAGTTGTCCAACTTATTGGAATAGCAGAAGATTGTCTCGGAAAGGCCCATTCTGTCGAAGGCGCCATGAGAATGGATCGCGAGGTGCTCGATCTGAGGCAGGACATCATCGACCCTGTTTTGGACGAGCTGTCAAACGATATACAGCGCCATGGGATCACGATCGACAACCGAATGGGAGCGATCCCTGCGGGAACGATTCCGATTCATGTAAACAAGATGTGGCTCAGAGCTGTTTTCAGGAATCTTTTCAGGAACGCCATCAAGTATGGTGAACGCGGCTGCACGATTGCCTTTGGTTTTGAAGATCGTGAATCGCACTACCGGATCAACGTGTACAACAGCGGCAGGTCGATTCCGGAGGAACATCGGGACAAGCTGTTCACGAGATTCGGCAGGATCGAGGTGAACGGGCAGGAGAGGCGCGAAGGTGTAGGTTTGGGATTGTTCTTGATCAAGGAAATCATCCGAAGACATGGCGGTGATATATGGTATGAAGCCAAACCGGACGGATCTGATTTCATCTTCACCATTGCCAAGGAGAAAGTCTGAGCTTCAGAGTATCGGGTGTATACGGGAAGGTAGTTCGATGACAACATGCCAACGAGGTCAGGAACGCTCGATTCCTACGATCTCTCTCTCTGAAATGCAGAAGGCCGCCGAATTTCTCAAGGGCAGTGTGATTCACACGCCCCTCGTCTATTCGCCCACTTTCAGTAAGATGACCGGGCTTGAAGTCTTTCTAAAGCTTGAGAATCTTCAGGAAACGGGCTCTTTCAAACTGCGAGGCGCCTCTTGGAAGATATTTTCTTCGTCCGATCGGATCGGCGCTGGCGGGGTTGTCGCTGCGTCGGCCGGCAATCACGCCCAAGGAGTTGCGCTTGCCGGCAGGCGCGCAGGATTCCGAACCACGATCGTCATGCCCGAGTGGGCCTCGATAACGAAGCAGGAAGCGACGAGGAATTACGGTGGAGAAGTCATTCTCGAGGGTCAGAGCGTCGGAGACAGCATCCAAAAGGCGCTGGAACTCGCCGAGAGCGGCAAGACCTTCATCCACCCTTATGACGACCCGGACGTCATCAACGGGCAAGGCGCCGTCGGGCTTGAGATTCTCGAAGATTTGCGCGAGCCGGAGGCAATATTCGTTCCGGTCGGCGGTGGGGGGCTCATCAGCGGGATTGCGGTGGCCTGCAAGGCGTTGCGCCCGGAGATCAGAATCGTCGGCGTCCAGGCCGCGGCATGCCCATCCGCGCAGAAGGCCATTTCAGCCGGACAGCCGATTCGCGTCGAAGCCGGCAGGTCTATTGCAGACGGGATAGCCGTCAAGCAGGTGGGCGAGATCACATTCCCCATAATAAGAGAGAAGGTGGATGACCTTGTCCTGGTGGAGGAAGAACAGATTGCCGCGGCCGTTCTAATGCTCCTGGAGCGCAAAAAGGTATTGGCTGAGGGGGCGGGCGCCGTGCCGCTTGCAGCTCTCCTGAATGGATCGGTCCGGCTCAGGCGGGGCTGCAGGGTGGTTCTCGTGATCAGCGGCGGCAACGTGGACAGCCCGTTGGTCGACAGGGTGATTCGAAAGGGCCTTTTCCGGAGCGGAAGGATTATGCGGTTCTCTGTCTGCCTCGACGATGCCCCGGGATCCCTCGCTGCCATCCTGACACTGATAGCTCGCCACAAAGCGAACGTGCTCCACATCCATCATTACCGCAGCGGGAGCGATCTGCCCGTTTATCTCAGTCATGTCGAGTTGGAATTGGAGACCCGCGGTGCGGATCATATAGAGGAAGTCAAGGGGGTGTTGGGCCGTGCCGGCTACCGGATCGGGAGCCTTCCCGACGGTGACGCGGATGAATTCAGAAGGTCCGGCAATCTTTGAACGCATTGAATCTAAATGGGCTTCGATAGACGGACTGCGATTCTTCTCGATGATGCTTGAATCAGACTGCGGCGGATGCGGGGAAGGATGAAAAGCGATCATGAGGGATGGGCCTGGCAGGACAAAGAATGCAATCGTTGTTTTGCTGGTTATAGGCATTACATTTGCCAATTATCTGACCTATCCGGGCTATGGCTATGTGCATTTCTTCCTTCAGAGGCTTTTTTTTGTTCCGTTGATACTCAGTGGCTTCTGGTTTGGCCTCCGGGGTGCTCTCGTGACCTCATTCACCATCACCATCGTAAATTTACCATATATATTCGGTCAGTTGAAGGTGTTCTCACCCTTCGAATTCAATCAAATGCTGCAAATGGCCGTTTTCAACATGGTTGCGGTATGCCTCGGCGTATTGAGAGACCGCGAGCGCAAGGAACGGGAACGCATGCGGGAACTCGAACAGCTATCCGCAATGGGAAAAGCAATGTCCAGTGTTGCCCACGACATGAAAACCCCCCTCGTTGCGATTGGGGGATTTGCACGGCTGGTGCAGAATGGCATTCCCGAGGACGATCCAAAGCATCAGAAAATGGCGATCGTCATCGATGAGACCCGTCGTCTCGAGAGGCTCGTGCAAGATATGCTCGATTTTGCTCGACCGCTGGAGCTCGAGCCTTCGAGACAGGACTTCGGCGCGCTTGTGGAGGAGAGCCTGGCGGTCGTCGAGGAAATCGCCAATGAGAGAGGGATCCATCTGGAGTCTCGTTCCGACCCGGAGCTTTCGGGAGTGTTCGTGGACCCTTTCCGTATGAAGCAGGCAATCATCAATCTGGTCATGAACGGGATTCAGGCGTCGTCCGCCGGGAAGACAGTGACGGTATACGGCTACTGCAATGGGAAAGAGGTCATTGTTGATATTATGGATTCCGGGTGTGGGATACCCCCGGAGAAGAGGAAGGAAGTTTTTGCCCCGTTTTTCACCACAAAAAGAGAGGGAACGGGGCTCGGGCTTCCCATCGTCAAGAGGATCGTCGACGCGCACGAGGGGAGCCTGAAGATCCTGGACGGTCCGGAGGGTGGAATCACCGTTCGTGTGGTTCTTCCGAGAAAATAGTCGGGGGGAATGCCGGCGCTCGCTGGAGCATTCAACGAGGAGAAGACAACATGGAAGCGATGGAGGCCATACTTGGGCGGCGGAGCATCCGCAAATACACAGCTCAGGCTATTTCCGAAGGCGCGATCCGCAGACTTCTGGAAGCGGGCATGAGCGCTCCCTCTGCGGGGAACGAACAACCCTGGCAATTCGTTATTGTCGACGATCGGAGGATTCTGGACGCCATTCCCGACATTCATCCCCATTCTCAAATGTTGAAGGGGGCGCCGCTCGCCATCCTTGTGTGTGGCGACCTGAATCTCGAGAAGCATCTGGGATTCTGGATGCAGGATTGCTCTGCTGCGACCGAGAATATTCTCATTGCAGCTCACGCCCAGGGGCTGGGCGCCGTATGGCTCGGGATTTATCCGCGGGAGGAACGGGTGGCGGGCATCCGTCGAATCCTCTCCATCCCCGGCCATATCATCCCGTTCTGCCTGATTGCAGTGGGATATCCCGGCGAAAAAAAAGCCGGGTCCAACCGTTACGACGAATCCAGAATACACCGCAACGGTTGGTGAACGATGAACGCTACAGGCAAATGGCGTTGAGCGATTTGCCCCGTTCACGCAGAGGCAGCCGCTGCATTTTCAAAGGCGGGGTGCGAGCGCCTTCGGTCCCGCAAGGAGAGGTTGTCCCGGACGACGTGCCGGAGAACGTTTCAACTCCGCTGGTGAGGACCGAGGACCTCGTTCCTGATGGACGGACCGACGGACCGGGCGGTTTGCCCGGGAAGCGAACGATGGAGAGTGAGGAAACGGAATGTTCAGACATATTCTCGTCCCGACCGATCTGACGGAGAGAAGCGTGAAGGCCATGGAGATTGCGGTTGAAATGGCGGCGCACGACGCTTCGAAAGTCACGCTGCTGCATGTGATCGAGACCATCGAGGATGCTGAAGACGAAGATTTCGCAGGGTTTTACAGAAAGTTGGAAAAACGGGCTGAAAAGTTCATGAGCGGGATAATCAGGCAATACCAGGATAGGAATCCCGCAATCGGGAAAGAAATCGTCTATGGCCGGAGGGTCGCCGATATATTGAAATTCGCCGGCGAGCGCGGGGTTGACCTGATCGTGTTGAGTTCGCACCGGATCGAGAGGGACAACATGCTTCAGGGATGGGGGACGATCAGCTACAAAGTGGGTCTGCTGGCCGATTGTCCGGTGATGCTCGTCAAATGATCGGAAGAAGTCCATGACGCGACGGATCATGCATGTTGACATGGATGCGTTCTATGCGTCCGTCGAGCAGGCCGACGATCCGAGACTGCGGGGACGGCCGGTGATTGTCGGCGGGGGCGCGCGCGGAGTGGTGTCCGCCGCCTCATATGAGGCCAGAAGGCATGGCGTGCGTTCGGCCATGCCCATATTCCAGGCCAGGAGATTCTGCCCCGCGGGAATATTCCTCCCGGTTCGGATGGCGAGGTACAAGGAAGTATCCCGCCGGATCATGGAAATCCTCGAAGACTGCTCCCCCCTGGTGGAGCAGGTCTCCATAGACGAAGCGTTTGTGGACATCACGGGGACCGAATCTCTGCACGGTTCCCCGGCCGATCAAGGCAACAACGTCAAACGAGCCATCTTCCACGAGACTGCGCTCACCTGTTCCGTGGGCGTTGCCCCGAACAAATTCCTCGCAAAGATCGCATCGGAGATGAAGAAGCCGGATGGGCTGACGATTCTTGAGGAAGACGAGGTTGCGGGATTCCTGCGTGACCTGCCCATCCAACGGATTCCGGGGATTGGACTTAAGACGGCTAAACTTTTGAGAGACCTGGGAGTGACCGTCGCGGCGGATATTTTGCGTTTTCCGTTGTCGTTTTGGATGAAAAGACTCGGAAAATGTGGATTGAAGGTTTTTGAAAAGGCCCAGGGAATAGACCTGTCCGCCGTCGTTCCGTCGAGCGAACCAAAATCAATAAGCGCCGAGGATACTTTTCAGCAAGATACGGATGACGTGAGCGAGCTTGAGAAATGGCTGATGGTTCAGTCTGAAAGTGTCGGCCGCGATCTCAGGAAAGATGGGTTTAAAGGGCGCACCGTGACGGTAAAAGTGAAATTCTCGGATTTTACGACCCGTACGCGGAGTCGCACCCTTCATGAACCGACCGCCTGCACGGAAACCATCTTCAACGTGGCTGCCGAACTTCTGAGGGAGTTGAAGGTGACGAAGAGGCTCCGTTTGATCGGAGTCGGCGTATCGAACCTCACGGGATTGGCAAGACAGACGTCTCTTTTCGAGGATGCCTCTTGCCGCAGGAAAGAGAGCCTGGACCGGGCGATGGATGAGATACACGCCAAATTTGGGGAGAAGGCATTGAAGAGAGGCCGTGTCTTCAAGTTTGATGCGTGAAATCTCGGCCTTTTCAGGATCGCTTTCCTGCGAAACGATCCTGGCTCTATTCGTATTCCTCCCGCCGGACGACTCCTTTGATCTCCTCTCTTTTCAGGAAACGGACGATGTTTTCCGCCGCAAATCGAGTGGCGTGGCCAAGGGTTCCGGGCACTATCGGAGAGTTATGCGGCGATCCCAGGAAGTTGGGCAAGTCGAAGAAGGGGCAACTGGTGCGGAATTCGCCGTGGGTGGAGGGTTCGATCCACCATGTGTCGATTCCGGCCGTAAAGTTGGGGCAACTCTTCAGACGATCGTAGAGTGCGTTCTCGTCGATAATCTCCCCTCGCGCCACGTTGATGAGAATGGCGTCGGATTTCATCCACGATAGCTCCCGAGCGCCGATGAGACCTCTCGTCAGTCTGGTCAATGATAGAGAGATCACAAGAACGTCGCAATTCCGCAAGACGTGCTCCAGGCTGCTCAGGTTTCCTATAAAATCTACGGGGTCCGAACTCTTGCCGCTCGTATTGACGGCATAGATCTTCATGCCCAGGAGATGCATAAGACGCGCAGAAGCTCGTCCGATCCCGCCGAATCCGAGAATGCCGCACACCATGCCGTTCAACGCCTTGTTCGGTGTGACCTGGTCGAATTCTCCCGCGGCGAGTTTCAGATGGTTGATCGGGAGCCTCTTTGCCAGGGCCAGCGTCATGGCCAGCACGTGCTCCGACATGGGGCCGGCAAATGCGCCGACATTCCCGGCGATCGAAGCCGTTCGAGGCAGGAGCGAAAAAGGCAGATGATCCACCCCGGCCGTGATGAGTTGAATGAGTTGCACGTTGCGAATCGCATCGTATTCATTTGGTTGCAGTTCTTTGGATGGGCTCCATGCGATGAGAATTTCAGACGAAGCGAGCGTCTGACGGCGATCCTCGGCCGATGCGTCCCCGACGAAGGTCAGGGAGGCGAAACCGCCCAGCATGCCGGAAAGAATCTCACGCTGTTCTTCCGTGACGTTACAGATGATCGCAATCTGTTTGTTTCCCATGGCGTCGCTCCACATTGTCAGAAAGCATGCACTTCGGTTCAACGAGATGACGTTCAAATGAATTTCAACGTCGGCCGGGAAGTTGACTCAGAAACCGGGCATCGGTCGAATATTAGCGGTCATGCCCGTTTCAGGTCGCAACGAAGCACGGGAACGGGGGGCATGGCTTGTGTGCAGGTTGATATTAAGTTGGATCGACCGTCGTGTCAAAGAGATGGTGGTTGACGGAAGAACGCCGCCAATGCGCCGATTTCGTCTCCGATGGTCCCGAAACTCAGCGGTTTGAATCCTTGGCGCTTGTGTTTCCGGCCGATGAGGTATTAAGTTGGTATCCGTGCGGGGAATTGCCCAATCGGCCGAATCCCCGTTTTGGGGGAGTGCGTGTGGACATGCGAGCAAGAAGGGGAATGGAGCAGTGAACGACCGGACATACAGGTACAGACGTGAGGATTTCGGCGAGATGCCCGTGACTCTGCGGCACCTGACGATTTATTTGAATTTTTTGGAGAATCGGGTGGAAGCAAGCAATCGCATGGAGATGATTGCCCGGTGGGGTCTGAGTGAAATACGACTGGATGCGAGAGATCTCGAGATCCTCGCGGTCGAATGGCTTCCAATCCCTTCCGGTCCGGAGGGAGGGGGAGCGCCTCTGGATTATGAATATCTTCGGGACAGGAACCAGTTGACGGTCAAATTGCCCCGGCGTGTGGAGGCCGGCGAGACGTTCTGCATCCGAACCAGTACAAACTGTTTCCCGTCGGATCGCATCTTGGAGGGAATCTATAAGGACGCCACCGAACCGGGCCGTCCCCAGCAGTACATGTCGCAATGCCAGCAGTGGGGCTTTCAGCGCATCATGCCCATCTTCGACGACTGCCGGGCCAAGTGTGCCATGACGACGACTATCGAAGCCGATTCCTCCTATACGCATCTCATAAGCAACGGAAATATCAGCCGTCGCGCCAATCCGGATGGATGGCCCGTTCAAAAGCCGGGAGATCCCGCAAGGCAGGTCATCACCTACGAAAATGATATTCCCATGGCGCCGTATCTTTTTCTGGTCTGTGCGGGAACGTGGGATACCCTGGCCGATAGCGTTGCCTGCGAATCGGGCAGAACGGTGCGCCTCGAGTACCTGGTGCCGCGAGGGGCTTCGAACGGCGCCGTAATGCCCATGGAGATACTGAAGGAGGTGGTTCTTTGGATTGGGAGGACTCAGGATTACGAGTATACGGCCGATGCCTACAGAACCATTTGTATGAACAAGTCGAATTTCGGCGGCATGGAGAACGTCGGCAACACGACCATCGTGACCGATGCCGCGCTCATCACGGAACACACTTTGGATTTGTCTCTGCTCTACGCTCATGCGGTCATTGTGCATGAATTCGAACACAACCAGTGCGGGAGCGAAACCACGATGGACACGCCCTTCGATGTGTGGCTGAACGAGGCTTACACCGTGGACGTGGAGAGGCAGTTCATGGCCGATATCTTCGACCCCTCCTTTGTGAGGCTTCTGCAGGTGGAGAGCATCCGCAATCCGCTCCTCGGTCCTCTCGCCATGGAGGACGGAGGGCACGTGGGAAGAATCGTGCGGGAGGGATTCAACGATCCGGACGAGCTCATCGACGGCGTTACCTATGTCAAGGCTGCGGAAGTGATACGAATGCTGCGCCTCATCGTTGGCAGGGATGCCTTCCAAACCGGTAAAACCCTGTATTTCTCGCGGTACCGGCATGGCAATGCCAATACCGATCAGTTCTTTGAATGCTTCGAGGAAGCTTCGGGACGTTCTCTGGAAGGATTCAAGAGAGGGTGGCTCTACAGGATCGGATATCCAAAAGTGACGGCGAGCACTGCATTCGACTCGAAGGCCGGGCAGTGCCGGGTCCGCTTTCGACAGGAGTTGGAAACAGGGCAGGAGCCGTTTCACCTGCCCATCGAAATGGCTCTTGTCGATGAGCGCGGGCGGGACATGGAGGGGACCGCGCGCGTGTTCGGCCTCGATACAGCGGAAGCCGAGCTGGTCTATGACGGTCTGAAGGAGAAACCCGCATTTGCTTCAATGAATCGGGACTATTCCTTTTACGGCGTTTTCCGGGATGCGGGGGCCGCCCCTGAATTGCTCGCGCTCCAGTGTCGCATCGACCCGAATGCCTGCAACCGAGTCGATGCTTTTCGGCGGCTCACCGACCTCCAGCGGATAGGACTCCTCCTTGAACCGGACGCCGAAGTCAATGGGGAATGGATCGAGGTCTTCGGCGAAATCCTGAAAGATGAAGCCCTGTCACCGTCGCTCAAGGCATATTTTCTCAAAATCGAAGAGCAGCCCATGGATCGCAGCTACTCGACGTGGTATCCTGAACTCGTCGCGGCAAGAGAAAGGCTGATGTGCGCAGTGAACAGGGTGTATCGTAGCGAGTTGCTCGATCGATTCCATCGCTTGAATGCGCGCTCCTCCTTCGGGCGCCGGTCGCCAAAAGACGGCATCGAGGAGCGTATGTTGAAGCAGACGCTTCTGGATTCGATCGTGATCGACGACTCGGCGGAAAGCCACTGCCTGATTCTGGATTCATTCCGCAGGGCTACGACGGCCACCGAGCGGGTCGGAGCACTCCTGGCTCTCAACAGGAGTAGCGCCGGAACTCGCCGCGAGGTATTGGAGGAAGCGTATAACGCCTGGCATGAGCATCTCAGCGGCTATGCAAACTACCTCCGTGTGGTGGCGGCCGGAACGCGCGAGGACGTCTTCGATATGATCGGCATCGAGAAGAACAGGCCGGGCTTTGACATCACGCAGCCGACCTGGTGCAGGGCGCTTTTTTTGCCCATGGCGACCAACAACAAGATGGTTTGGACGGACCGGGGCATCCAATGGGTCTGCGACACGGTGATTGAACTCGCCCCCATCAATGCGACGAATGCGAGCCGGTTGCTCAACACCTTTCAGCACGTGAAAAGGCTGAAACCCGAACTGCAAGAGAAGGTGACCGTGGCGTTGGAGACAATCGTCCAACGCGTTTCAGAGAACGAGAACCCCGTCATTCACGGGCAGGCGAACGCCTACCTCGGGGGGATGGCCCAGTGCTGAACCGGCGGGAATCACCGCGGTTCGGACACCGGGTTTCAGGAGCAGATCGTGACGCAGCATGGCATCGAACTGACTAAGACCGTCCGCGCAGCGGGTTGAGCGGCAAAAATAGGTCCGGGCGACCTTGCAGATATCTTGGAGACCCTCCCTACGGAAGACAATCCCAATCTTCTCGTCGGGAGAGAAACATCCGACGATGCGGGAGTCTATCGTCTGTCGGAGGATATCGCTCTTGTGCAGACCCTCGATTTCATCACACCCGTGGTGGACGATCCGTATCATTTCGGGCAAATTGCGGCGGCCAATTCCCTGAGCGACGTGTATGCGATGGGGGGACGACCCCTCACGGCCATGAATATCGTGTTTTTCCCCGTCGGGAGCATGGATGAAACCGTACTGAGGGAGATCCTGCGTGGCGGATTGGAGAAGATTCACGAAGCCGGAGCTGCGCTCGTGGGTGGGCACAGTGTCGAAGATGCAGAGATCAAGTATGGCCTTTCCGTAACTGGCCTGGTGCATCCCGACAGGGTGCTCACCAATGCCGGAGTCAAGCCGGGCGACGCCATCATTCTCACCAAACCCCTCGGCTCAGGAGTACTCGCTACGGCGATGAAAGCAGGACTGGCTTCAGATGAGGCACGGGAGCGAGCCACCGCGGCAATGGCGACCCTGAACCGTCGCGCAGCAGAGATTATGGATGACTATCCCGTGAATGCGTGCACCGACGTCACGGGCTTCGGGCTTCTGGGACACCTTCTGGAGATGGCTGCGGCAAGCAAAGTGGCGATAACGCTCCTGGCGGAATGCGTTCCCCTGCTCCCCGGGGTTCTCGAGTACGTAGAGATGGGGCTCGTTCCAGCCGGCAGCTTCTCGAATCGCAATTTCTGCGCTCACCGAATCCGAAAGCTTGAAAGCGTCGATCCCATGCTGTTGGATATCCTGGCGGACGCACAGACCTCCGGCGGTCTGCTGATCGCTCTGCCCGAGGACATGGCCGCGTCCCTCGTGCGAGACCTCAAGGCCGGTGGCGTTCGCGATGCGGCGGCGATTGGGAGGTCCACGGCTGCCGAGAAAGGCGTGCTAGAGATCGTTTGACCCCCTGATCTCCGCAGGGTGGAATTGGCCCGGACAGATGGCTGCATGGCGGGTGGGAGGAAATCGGTACCTGCCGTTGACCTCGGCGCAGACGGCGATGCTCCGGTCTTCCTTGTTGACAACGATGGGGTTGTGCTATATCCCGCAGGTTCTTGGTATCTTGCCAAGAAATACATGCAACCAGTTGTTTTCTTTGTGATTTCTGCGGTGCATTCTTTTTTCTTTGGTTGCGGCCTTGCCGCGCTGTGGAAGCATTCCAATAAAATTATGCGATTGAAACGGCTGCGGAACGCAGATGAATCTAAAGCGATTCATCCATGGGCTTGCCGACGCGGCAGCGGCGGTAGTCGATCGGTATGCACGGCACTGCTGCAATGAGTCCAGGTCCCAGGAGAAATGCTGGCGAAACCTTCCCCTTCAGCAGATCGAGAAGCGAACTCGAAAACACGATAAATGCGATGCAAGCTGGAAGCATGCAGGTGAAGGTTGCAATCGCGTAGTGAGAGAACTTGATATTGGTCAGGCCGAAGGCGTTGTTGAGGAGATTGAACGGGAACAGGGGTATCAACCGGGTGATTGCCACCACTTTCCATCCGTGACGTTGCACCGCATTGTCGAGTCGTTGCCACCTGGGGCTTTTCAGCTTCCTCTCGACCCAATCCCTGGCGACATAGCGTGAAATCAGGAAGGCCACACATGCGCCGATGGTGGAACTGGTAATCGTATATATCACTCCCCATAACGGCCCGAACAGGATTCCGCCGATTGAGCAAGATTCGATGCAGGTACGCTACAGGAGGCTTTGAAACCTGAACCTTGCCCGCCCGGGTCGCCGCCGGATCGAAAATGGGATCGAGGAGATGGTGAGAAGGCATGTCCGGGATTTGGCAGGGAATCTCCAAAGCGCCTGTGTGCAGCCGGGGCAAACACTGGTCTTTCTGATCGGACGTGACTTTGGCCCGGTGAATCGGTGGCAGAATTGGCCTTATTATGAGATTCTCCAGTTGATTTTTAGTTATATGTTTGAGATCATACATTATCACGGCGACTGAAAGGGTGAAGGGTTATAGAAGCGAGACTGTATGCGAGGCGCAGTCATTCCGAGTCCCGGCTGCCGTGGAACGTTCGGGTATAAAGAGACGCGTTTTCGGACGCCGTGCGGGGCGCGCGCATCGGCATACAGTCTGAATGGATCGGGTGCCGCATAGCATCCGGTAAAGAGCGCAGGTTGTGGACCAATCTGGACCAGGAAGAGGGGGCCATTCCGCAGCAACTATAGAGGGAAGTGTTTTGGATTTGGCGGAAAGAAACGATCCTTCAGAAGATGCAGAACGTCTCCTGGCGCGGCTCGCCGTGAAGGGGCAAGTCGTATCTGCGGAGAAGATGGAGGAACTGCTCTCTTTTCAACAGGGAGAAAGGGATTGCGGGCGTACTGCCTCCCTGGAGGAGATCCTCGTCAACAACGGGTTGGTTACGGAAAAACAACTCGATTCTCTGCGATCGGCCAGAACGTTCCTTCTCAAACGGGAACAGGATCGGATTTTCTGCAGGATTCTGGTGAAGGTGGAGTATGTAACTCAGGAAAAGATCGATCTGGCGCTGATGGAACAGCAGAAGATTTACAAGGAGAAGCAGCATTTCAAGCCCATTCTCGACATATTGCTCGAAAAGGGGGCGATCAATTCCAAGAAGAAGGATGCGGTCATCAACGCGGCTGACAGGCTGAAAAAGGGTCGGCCGCGGGGTGTTCCTGCAGTCCGGAATGGCGGCGCGGGAGAAGCGGGCGATGGTGAGGCCGAAAGAGAAATAGAGCCGCCCTCTCAAGTTTGGGAATGCGATCGGGCCGCCGAACGGGTTCGATTTGACCCCCGGGCGACGGTTCTCGAGGAAGAATTTTTCGACATCATTGTATCGAGCGACATGCTCGAAGCTTATGTTGCGCTCAAGGGCGATATGCCCGGCGGAATGAACGCGGCAGCGATCAGGGTCATGCTCCTTGCTCATGGGATACATGGCATTGCCCCGGAAGAAGCCATCGAGGATTGCCTGAGAAACAGAGACGCCAACAAAGGGATATTCAAAGTTGCGCGGGGCGTTCCCGCCAGGGAAGGGAAGTCGGCCACGCTCAAGTATCACTTTCGTTCGCGTCCTGGATGGGACGAACTGATTGCATCCAAAGTGACGGTTGATTTCAAGAACCGGGGGGACATTCCCCAGGTGAAAGAGGGCTCGCTGCTGGCTGAGAAAATACCGATGATCGAGGAAGATGCCGGTGTGGACGTCTATGGGAAGCCCTTTCCAGTTGAGAAGGCGCGAGACGTGAAGTTGCTGGCCGGGGCGGGCGTTGAGCTTTCCCCCGACGGTTTGAAGGCGCACGCGGCGACAGACGGAAGGCCCGAGATTTCCCCTTTCGGAAAACTGTCCGTTTTTCCGGAACTCAACATCAACGGGGACATCGATTTTGAGACGGGCAACGTGGAATTCAACGGGCACATCGTAGTGAATGGTGTGGTGCAGGACGGTTTCCGGGTAAAGGGGGGATCTCTCACCGCAAAGGAGATATCCAAGGCGTCGGTCGAAGTCATCGGGGAAGTGGTGGTCTATGGCGGGATTCTCGCTGCCGACATCAAAGCCCAGGGCGGAGTCAGTGCGTTCCACATCCATGCCTCACGGATCGAATGTCTCGGGGACGTCGTCGCGGAAAAGGGGATTGTCGATTCAAAAATCATCACAGCCGGAAAATGCCTCGCACCGCGCGGGACGATCCTCTCCTCGTCGATAAGCGCCAAGATGGGGTTCGAGACTGCCCAGATCGGATCGTATCGATCGGGACCCTGTATGGTGACATTCGGCGTAGATGTCGCCGCCCAGCGGGAAATTGAATTGCGCAGAGAAAACGTCGGCCGACTCGAAAAAGAAAGGGCGGAGATGGCCGCACAAATCAGGAATTCCCGCGAGAAGTATGCAAGAATCGAAAAATCTGCCGGAGAACTGGCGCAACTCCAGGATCGGTCCGTGCGGGAACAGAGGGCGCTTTCTGATGAACTCAAGAGGTGGAGGGAAGCTGGAAATCGGGAAGAGGCTTCAAGGGTGGAAAGCGTCATGAACGATTTGACTCTCAGGATGAAATCGAAGGATTCCGAACTGGATATATTACTCGACCAGCAGGACACGATCAGAGCGGATGTAGCCGCATGCCAGGCGAGACTGCGGGAGATCACGAAAGAGGCGCATGGTTTGAAGGAGGAGATCGCCGCCTTTACCAACTGGTCGCAAAACCAGAAGGAAAAACCCTATGTCAAGGTGTCTGGCTTGATCACCGCCGGCACCACGATCAAAGGGCAAAATACATCCACCGTCCTCAGGAGCGACAGTAGAGGGGTGCTTGTGAAAGAGGTGGTTGTATCGTCCGAAGAGGGCGGCCCGGCAACGGGTTTCAAAATGCAGATCAGCAACCTGTTTTGAACGTCTCCCCGTGCCCTCGATATTTTCCTTCCTCAATATACGCTACTCCCTGGCTTGCGCCTGACCGGAACGCGGTCCCTCAGCATAATTGCCGGAGCCGGATTCAATGAAAATTTGTAGTAACCGGTTCATTTTATAACGTTTAAACTGGTATGAGCGCGGGGTGCGTTCGGCATCCCCCACGCAAATGGCTTGATTGCTCGATGGTTTTGTGGCTAGTATAGGGACTGGATGGAATCCTATCCTTCCTGAGGGAGGTACCGCTTCGTACGGTTCCACATGACGAGGTGGGCGAAATTTTATCGGAGGGTGTTGTGCTCCCTGCGCCCTCTCCGCTTGCAGGCGAGAGAGCGGAGCGCAACCGGACATGCTTGGATGTGGGCGCGTACACAGTTCTTTTATCCCGGCTCTTTAGCCCGTCATTGGAGGAATGTCGCATGAGGAAAAATGGGTTGTTCAAACACTTCCACCTGGTGGTATATTTTCTTCTCGCCTTGCTGTGCTCTTTTCCGGGCCATTCGCAGGCCGAACAGTTCGACGTCGGGAGCCAGTTCCCGCCGTTTACGCTGCCTGCACCGGATTCGGCTGACGCTCAAACATATCTCGGTCTGAAGACGTCGGGGCCGTTCTCCATATCCCAGACGAGCAGCAAGATTGTGATTGTGGAGTTTATGAGCGCCCTGTGTCCCCACTGCCAGACAAATGCTCCGGTTATCAACAAGGTGTACAAGACGGTGCAGGATGATGCCGGTCTGGCCGCAGATGTCAAGTTGGTTGCGGTTGCGGTCGGGAACAACCAGAAGCAGGTGGATGCCTTCAAGAAGACCTACAATGTGGCTTTTCCCATGTTCGTGGACGAAACCTTTACCATCTCCGGACCTCTGGGGGGAGTGGACACTCCAACGACGCTGGTCCTGGCGGCGGGCAGCGGTAAGGTGTTGGCCTGCCACACAGGAATTATCAAAGATTTTGACGGCTTTGTGAAGGAGTTGAGGGAAATCCGCAAGAAACAGTAGGGGACAATGGCCGCGACTGAGACCAAAGAAAGCGTTCTGGGAACTTCCGTCTTTCGGGATCTGCCGAAAGAGAAGTTGGATGATATTGCCGGCGCCATCAAGAGTCAGGTGGTGCCGGCACAGGGCATCATTTTCAGAGAAGGCGATCCCGGGGACAACTTTTATATTGTCAATTCCGGCAAGGTGAGGGTTTACAAGCAGAATGAAAGGGGAGTTGAGCGGGACCTTTCCATTCTCGGTCCGGGCGAAAGCTTCGGCGAGATGGCTCTGCTCACTGGCGAACCCAGGACTGCCAACGTGCAGGCCGTGGAAGAGACTCGCCTCATGGTGCTCTCGAAGGACGAGTTCGACCGAATTTTGAGGGAATGCCCGAATGTCTCCATGACGTTCATGAAGGAGATGCGAACGTGGCTCATGAGGGACGATCAGTTGCTCGAACGGGAAGCCGAGGAAGTCTATCAGGCTTCGCGATTGTCCTGGTTCGATTTCCTGCTGGTCATCGGCGTCAGCGTGGTTCTTGCTCTTTCTTTCAATCGGTCGAATCCCAACGGAATACCGCTTTTCCCTTCCGTTCCCGACAGGAGCTCCATTCCGGTCATCAGCGTTTCCGCGGCTATGGCGGACTGGCAACGGGGAAGCACGATCATCGTGGATGCGATGCCTTCCAACTTCTATCAGAAACGTCACATCAAAAACGCCGTCAATATGCCGCTGGCTCTCTTCGATATCATCTATATGATGACGTTTGCCGAGGAAGATAAGGAAAAGGAGATCGTCGTCTACGGCGATACGATCAGCAGGATGTATGATTTGGAGATTGCGAACAAGCTGATGGTTCGAGGGTATAATAATGTGAAAATATTGGACGGCGGACTGTCCGCCTGGGCTGCGGCGGGGTATCCCGTGGAAGAAAAGGCGAAGAAATGATCCGGTCGTTTCTCAAACGAGTGGTCTCCAGTGAGTACCTTGCGCTGGCGCTGAGAATATATGTGGGCTATTTTTTTATCTACGCAAGCGTCAGCAAAATCCCATATCCCGCTCAATTTGCCGAAGCCACCGCGAACTACCGGCTCATACCGTATGGGCTCCTCAACCTTGGCGCCGTCATACTGCCGTGGGTCGAGTTCGTTGCCGGGCTCTTTCTCATCATCGGGTTCATGTCCAGGGCTTCGGCGATCCTGATCGGGCTCATGCTGATAATGTTCGATATCATGGTCTTGATCAACATGTACTGGGGGGCGCCCATCACGTGTGGGTGCTACGATACGGTGGGGGAGCCCATCGGGTGGAGAAAAATCTCCGAAAACGCTCTGATGCTGGCTTTCGTAGTTCAGGTGTATTTTTATGACAGGCTGTTCGTTTTTCGCAGGAGAGGGTTCATGACCGGGAAAAAGGACGGGATGGCCTCTGCTGCGGCTTCGAGATAGGTGGCCTTATGCTGAGAAGATCGCAGTTTGGTAATCGCCCGTGGATGCTTTCGCTTTGCCTGCTTGTGGTTCTCACGTGTTCGTGCGGATCGAAAGAGCAATACGTCGGTACGTACAAGGCCGAGGCGAAGGACGCTGGTAAGCAGGTCGAAAGCGTTCTGCAACTTAAGGACAATGGTGAAGGCAGTTGGAAGGTTGGCGATGATGAAGTGTCTTTCTCCTGGTACATAAAGAACGATGAGTTGAGGGTGAATACCAAGGGTGGCGGAGTCATCGTGGGATCTCTTGAAAAGGACGCCATCCAGATTACTCTCCCGGGCTTCGATGCGTTGTCTTTCAAGAAGCTCCAGTGACACCGTCTTTCCCACGAATCTCCCCGCTCTCTTCCCTGCCGACTTTCCCCGACTTCTTCCCGGAGCGCTAAGAGGCTCGCGAAGAGGAAGCCTTCAGGGGCTGAGATGTCTGCATTGCCCCATGAAGCTCTACGGTTGGCTTATAGGCACCTGGGCGGGACATGTCCGCGGGAGTCGTGTGCCATTGGGACGCGAACCTGACAGGCAGTCTTTCTTGTTGAGCGCGGCCCCGCTTTGCCCACCCTGCAAGAGGGCTCGTTGTAGTGTCCACGCGCGTCAAGAAGAATAACAAGTGGACATTCAGGGCCGGACCTGATATATTAGATATCACATATCATGCCGCGGAGAACGCTCGTGTGGCCGCGATTGGCATGATTTGGCGTCCGAAAAAGGCTCGGGTGCAGGTGCTTGTCTGCACGGGGCTGCGCCCGGCGCCTGAAAGGCAAGTTTCGATTCGCCCCGGGGTGATGAGAGTGGTCATCATTGTCGAACGGGGCGGGCAGGGGGTGCAATAATGTCAGGGATTTCCATCGAACATCCCGTGAGCGGCAGTAGTCGAAATCCTTCTCCGAATGTGATGGAGTATGCCGGCGAGATTGAAAGACTGGCGAACGACCTGGACAAGTCCGGATGGCGGGCAGAGGCGAATTACCTCAGAAAGTGGAGCCTCGAATTGAAAGAGAAGTCCGCGAGGGTTACAGAAGCCGGAACAGTCCTCTGAGGGGATGTCTGAGCCGTGATTGTCGATTATGGACGGTGAAAGTCCTCCCGCTGGCGTGGGAAGGATTTGGCGATTCAGTTTGAGCCTTCCACAGATTTTTCTGATAAATTGCCCATCCATCTGATATATCTGTTTCGAATGTCCGGAAACGCGGGATCGCCTGTTTGTGGCCTGTCTCGATGAAGGTTGAAGGGAGGGAAATCAGAAACCATGCTCATCGTCTCCAAACCGTTGCGGGAGCAAGTCTATGAATACCTGCGCCGGGAATTGCATAATGGAAGAATGGCGCCCGGATCGATTCTGAACCTCAATGAACTGAGTCGAAAACTGGGAACGAGCAAGACCCCCCTGAGGGATGCGCTCATTCAGCTTGCGGTGGAGGGCTTCGTGACGATTTCACCGCGCCGCGGAATCTTCGTCAACCGGCTGACTCTTGATGATATCAGGCACTGCTACGAAATCGCCGGAGGGCTCGAGACGTCCGTGATTCTGACGAACTTCGACAAAATCGGCGCCGGGCACATAGATCGGATGAAGCAAATCAACGACAAACTGAGAGACGCTGTCGAACGCGCCGATTTTGAAAGTTATTACCAGTTGAATCTTGATTTCCATAATGTTTTTGTGGATCTCTCGGACAACATGATTTTGCGGCGGATGATCGATACCACGAAACTGCGTCTGTATGACTTTCCGCGGAGGGATTACATCAAGGAATGGGAATTGAACAACAGTGAGGAACACGATTTGCTGATTGACGCGTGGGAAAGAGGAGACCGTAACAGCACTGCAGCGGTGTGGTTGGACGTGCACTGGTCCTTCATCGTACAGGAGAAATACATACGGCAGTTCTACTTCCCCGAGGGTGAAGACGTTCGGGCATCCGCCTGAGCGGATCGCACGAAGGCCCACTTTTGCTGCTTACGGCGAAAATGTATCTTCATCCTCACTCTGCGACAGCGCCATCCCGCCTTCTCGTTCTTCCCGTCGGCCCAATTTCGTAAAAGCTTGCATCCATCAGTGAATCTCTTTTATAGTGTATCGTCTTGGCGCCTGAAAGATGACGCTGGAGGTTCGCGCGCGCGGAAGGCGCACGTGTGAAAGGGCTGGAACGCCTTTGGCACTTGAAATATTTGCGGAATAAGGAGGTAGTTCTCGATGGCGGTGGCGAAAAAGATGGGCCAATTTTTGGAAAACAGCTCCTGGATCCGAAAAATGTTCGAGGAGGGTGGTCGGTTGACGAAGATCCACGGAGCAGAGAATGTCTATGACTTTAGCCTTGGCAACCCCAATGTTCCCCCGCCGGCGATTGTGGAGGAAAAGCTCCGGGAGATCGTGTGCGACTGTGAGCCTGGCGCGCACGGGTACATGTCGAATGCTGGACTTGCCGAGATGCGAGAGGCGGTTTCCGCTTTCCTTTGCCGGGAGGACTGTGTTTCCATCGCATCGGAACATATCGTCGCGACGTGTGGAGCTGCCGGCGCTTTGAACATCATCTTCAAGGGGTTCTTCGACCCCGGAGACGAGCTCCTTGTTCCATCTCCATATTTTGTGGAATACGGCTTTTATGCGGATAACCACGGCGGGACCTTGAAAACCGTAGCCACGAAGGAGGACTTCTCGCTCGATCTGGAGGGAATGGAACGGGCGATCGGACCGAACACGAAGATGGTGCTCATCAATTCGCCAAACAACCCAACGGGACAGGTCTATACTGAAGCGGAAATCCGCGGTCTCGGCGAGATCCTCACTCGAAAGAGCGCCGAATATGGGCATGTCATCTATCTCCTTTCTGATGAACCGTACCGGAAAATAGTATACGACGGGTGTTGCGCGCCCTGCATTTTCCAGTTTTATCCGGACAGTCTGATTGCCGCCTCTTACTCGAAGGATCTCTCGCTGCCGGGAGAGCGGATCGGTTTTGTGGCCGTGAATCCGAAGGCTGGGGATGCAGCGAGAATCGTGGATGTGCTGTCCCTGGCCAACCGTATCCTGGGATTTGTGAATGCGCCCCGTCTGATGCAGAGGCTGGTTGTGGCGCTCCAGGGAATCTGCGTGGACGTCGGGATTTACAGACGGAAGCGCGACCGCCTGGTGAGCGGACTCAAAGCGGCCGGCTACGACCTCGTCGTTCCGCGGGGCGCCTTCTATCTTTTTCCCAAGAGCCCGCTGGCCGACGATGTGAAATTCGTTCGACTGCTTCAAGAGGAGAGAATCCTGGTGGTTCCGGGGAGCGGTTTTGGAGGTCCCGGCCATTTTCGTATCGCCTATTGTGTGGCCGATGAGGTGATAGAGAAGTCGCTGCCCGGTTTTGAAAGGGCCATGCTGAAGGCGAAAAGCGGGCTCTAGGAGGAAAATGGATATGCAGAAGAAGATCTTCCTGCAGAAAAATAATCCTCGGGGCGGAAGCCGACCGCTTCTCAAATGGTTGATGTGGGGCGCTCTGGCCCTCGTCATCCTCGTTGCGGTAACACCTCTCATAAACCGCCAGAAAAACCATAAGGAGGCGTCCAAAAAACCTGGAACGGAAAAAGGAATCGTGGTCAAGGAGGTTCCGAAATTGCCTGCCGGCTCGTCAACCACCACTCAGATCCCGGAAGGGACCGGCGCCAGGGCGATCAGAGGGGCGGTTCCCGGGATTGAGAGTACTCCCGTCCAGAAGGAATCCTCGACGCCTGCCGAAGAAGGGATGGCCCTCAGTGCGAGGGACAGGACCATGGAGACGGGGGGCGAGAATCCCCCGTCGGGGCAGGGGTGGGTTGAGGTGAAGCCGCCCGAGGCTGGAGGGAAGACACCTCCGGTGGCGACGGAACCTGCTTCCGGAGCGAAGCCGTCGCTGCATGCCGATGTGGGCGCCTCACCCGCGGCGAAGCAGGCGGTCCCCCCGGTGAAGCCAGGCGCGCCGACCGCTTCCAAGGAGACCAAAAGGCAGCAAGCCGCTTCTCTCGGAGCGTCTTCCGCCAAGGCTTCCGAAAACGTGAACTTGCGGGGAGGGAATGCAACAGCGGCAAAACAGCCCATTGGAAGCGGGAAAATCGCCTATTCCGTGCAAGTGGGTTCCTTTAAAGATAAGAAAAACGCTGAACTGATGCAGGCGAATCTGCAAAAACGGGGATATGCCGTGTCGCTGCAGGAGAGGGTTCACCCCAAATTAGGGCAGATCTACGTCGTACAGCTCCAGGCGGTGGATGACATCAGCAAAGCCAGCACGCAGGTGGAACAGATCAAACACGTGGAAAAGGTCAAGCCGGTTATCATCAAGGTGCCCAAGGAATAGACTCCGGGCGATAGGTGCGGGGGAGGGAATGTTGCTTCGCAGCGAACGAAAACCGGACTACAATCCCCACTTTTCCAGGGCCTCCAGCATCTCGAACCGTGTCAGGTTGTGGTGGATGGGGGTCACGGAAATGTAGTTTTCAGCCAAAGCGGAAGAATCAGCCGAGGGGTCCGGATCGTCGATGACCGCCGAGCTGCAGAGCCAGTAATACACGTGGCCGCGGGGGTCCACCCTGCGATCGTAACCCTCCGAGATCTTGGCTTCACCCTGATGCGTGACCCGTACTCCGCGGATTTCCCGGGCCGGGATGGCGGGCACGTTCACGTTGAGGGAAACGCCGGGCGGGAGTCCGTGTTTTTGGATGAGATTGAGCAGTTTGGGAATGAATTCGTTGACAGCGCTGAAGTCGACGGGTTCGAAAGAGGCGATGGAGACGGCGATGGATGGAACTCCCAGCACGGCTGCTTCCGTCGCGGCGGACACGGTCCCCGAATAGAGCAGATTCACTCCGACGTTTGCACCCTTATTGACGCCGGAGACCACTACGTCGGGAGGTTGATCGAGCAGTTCCCGCAAAGCTATCTTGACGCAATCGGCGGGCGTCCCGCTGAGCGCATATCCGAAAAAGCCGCCGTTCCGGTGGACCATCCCGACCCTGAGGGGGTTCAACCAGGTGATGGCGTGTCCTATGGCGCTCTGCTCCGTTTCCGGCGCCACCACGGTCACTTCATGTTCTCCGATAAGGGCGAGGTAAATGGCCTCTATCCCTTTGGCATAAATCCCATCGTCATTGGTCAACAGAATCCGCATCGGTTCCTCGAGACGCCTTTCCCTGTAAGAATCCCTTCGCTGCTTCGATTCCCGCGGCGAGGGCCTTTCTATTGAGTTCCGCCATCTCCCGGGGCACGCGAGCGATCACGGCTGCCTCGAGACTTCTGAGCGACACCACTCCCGAGAGCATCGCGAGAGCGCCGAGTGCAACGACATTGGCCAACATCTCCTTTCCGAGCGTCTCCCGAGCGATGTGCGTGAAAGGAATCGACACGGCCCTGCTGGAGGGCATCTGCTTGACAAACGTGGAGTCGACGACGATCGTGCCCGTAGGCTTGAGATCGAAGAAGTAGGCGTCACAGGCCTTCTGGTTCATGGCCAGAAGCAGATCCGGCTTGATTGCCTTGGGATAGTCGATTTCCTCGTCACTGATCACCACTTCCGCTTTACTGGCGCCACCTCGCGCCTCCGGCCCGTAGCTCTGGGTCTGGCAGACGAACTTGCCGTCATGAATGCCGGCCGCTTCGGCCAGAATGATCCCGGCCGTGATCAATCCCTGGCCTCCTGATCCGCTGAGACGGACCTCGAATCGTTCCATGGTGTGAAATCCTCCCTTCAGGAGCCAAGACAAGGCACCAGGCACGGGCCGCATTTGGGAGAGTACGTCCCGAATGCCGCATTCACGGTCACCCCCCCCGAACCTCGTCGCTCCACCCCGAGGGGGTGACGAGGCGGGGATCTTCTCAAGGCGCTCGGACGCCCCTGGCCGAGGTCGATTTTGCCGCCTCCCTGACCTTCTTGTATTCCTGGCTGTAGATGGGAAGATCTCGATCCACAAGGACGCCGATGGTGATCTTCCCCTGCAATTCTTCCTGAGTCATGGATCGGGCTTTTTCAACTCGAACCGCCATTTCTCTCTGCTGTTTGAGCATCTCGACGGCGCCTCCCAACTTGTTCCTGCGGCCATATTGAGTGTGGCAGTGGCTGATGACCTCAACGACGGCAAAACCCCGTTTGAGGATAGCCTTCTCGATCAACTCGTCGAGCAGGGTGGCATGGTAGACGGTCCCGCGAGCGACCATGGATGCGCCTGCCATCCCGGCCAGTTCCGCTATGGAAAACGCCTGTTCGACGTTGCCGTAGAGGGATGTGGTTGCCAGGGCGCCATGGGGAGTCGTAGGGGAATATTGCCCGCCGGTCATCCCGTAAATGTTGTTGTTGATGACGATGGCCGTAAGGTTGATATTTCTGCGGGCGGCGTGTATGAAGTGGTTCCCGCCTATGGCCGTTGCGTCCCCGTCCCCCATGATGGCGATGACGTTGAGGTTTGGATTGCCGAGTTTGATGCCTGTTGCGAACGTGAGTGCCCGTCCGTGGGTGGAGTGGACCGTGTGGAAATCCACGTAGACGGAGATTCTTCCCGAGCATCCTATGCCCGAGACGATCACAATGTCATCTTTTTCGAATCCTGTCTTGTCGATGGCGCGTATGAGCGATCCAAGGAGAATGCCGTTGCCGCATCCCGGACACCAGACATGGGGGAATTTCTTGTCGTGCCGAAGATACTTGTAGACCAGCGTGGTTTCGTTGGCCATGAGTGTTCCTCCTGTGCCGCCTCGCGAGTTGATGTCGAGCGCCTTCAATTGAGAACCGTTCAGAGTTTCAACAGACGAGAGAGGATTTCATTGGGAGTGATGAGGCTCCCATCGAATCGGTTCAATGTTTCTATCCGCGTCGATCCTTGATTGATCCGCTTGATTTCACGGGATATCTGCCCCATGTTGAGCTCTGGAACCAGGGCGGCTCGGACCCGCCGCAAAATCGGGTCCACGGCCTGTCTGGGAAAAGGCCAGAGGGTGATGAGCTGAATCAGCCCAGCCTTGACTCCCCGCATGCGGGCTTCGCGCACCGCCCGGCGAGCGGAACGCGAGACGGATCCGTAGGCGATGGCTACAACGTCCGCGTCTTCAGTGTTTTCCTCTTCAATCATCTGTATATCGAAGAAATGCTGGTTTATTTTGCGAAAGAGCCGGTTCATGAAGGGAACTATTTCATCGGGCCGCTGGGTCGGAAAGCCCCGGACATCGTGAAGGAGACCAGTCACGTGAAAACGGTATCCCTCTCCAAAGGCCGCCATAGGGGGCACTCCCCGGCTGTTGTCTTCATAGGGTATGTACCAGTCGGGAGGCATATTCGGCCGAATGCGGTCTATCACCTCCACTTCTTCCGCGTGCGGAAGACTGATCTTCTCGCGTGTGTGAGCGACCACCTCGTCGGCGAGAATGATGACGGGCGTCCTGTATTTCTCCGACAGGTTGAAGGCTTTCACCGTGACGCCGAAACAATCCTGGGTGGTCGAGACGGCAAGCACGATGATGGGATGATCCCCGTGAGTGCCCCAGCGGGCCTGCATCACATCCCCCTGGCTCACGTTGGTTGGAAGCCCGGTGCTCGGGCCGCCGCGCATGACATTCACAATCACGCACGGAACCTCGGCAACACATGCATATCCGAGGTTTTCCTGCATGAGCGAAAACCCCGGCCCGCTGGTTGCGGTCATCGCCTTGACGCCTGCGAGGGATGCCCCGATGACGGCTCCCAGACTGGCGATCTCGTCTTCCATTTGTATGAAAGTGCCGTCCAGAGCCGGGAGACGGTAGGACATGGTTTCGCTGATTTCCGTGGCCGGCGTGATGGGATAACCTGCGAAAAAGCGGCACCCCGCGGCGAGCGCCCCCTCCACAATGGCCTCGTTCCCCTGAAGCAGATACTGACGTCCGGGACTTTTTCCAGGGACCAAAGGGTTTTCACTCCTCAGCTATATAGCAGTTCCCTATCATCCGCGGAGGCATGGCGAATCCATGATGGATGGTTCCACCATGCGCCTCCACTTGCCCTAACCGCTTCCTGGCGTTCTGAAATGCAACTTCCGGAAAATCGGAAATAAGAGCAGGCATGGCCATGTTCTGCGCGGTCCCGATGACAGTCGGCCAGAACCCCTGACACTCCGGGTCAGTCAGTTTCTCCGCGATGTTCTTGGGTTTTTCGCGGTCTTACGCTGATGGCAAAATCCGGACAGTGAAGTTCGCACCAGCCGCACCCCGTACAGCGCGAGGAATTCTCCACTACGGGCGAACCCTCTTCGTCAAGCCGAATACATTCCCTGGGGCAAAATGCGGCGCAGATGCCGCATGATTTGCACCATCCCTTGAATATGTCTATCTCGAATTTGCGCTTCGACCTCGGAACGGCTTCCCGATCGCCGACTGCGGCGGACCCGGCATCCAGATTCTCCGGCGGTCCCTCCTGCATGACCTCGGACCCTGTTTCCTTATCCATCACGTTTCCCCTGGTGCTGACTGGGATCTGTCGTCGTCATTCCTCGCTCGCCATGATAGTAGTATAATGATTTTGTTCTCCCAAAGGAAGCAATGATTGTCGACGGCAACCAACATCCCCCGGTTGGAATGAAGGCGTGCCCGGCTCCTCACCAAAGGTGTTTCTCCTGTGATTTGCTCAAGCGATATTCATGGAGCGGTCGGGCTTCGCTTCTTTCATCCTGCGCCAGAGCGAACAGCGAGTTTGGTGGTTGCCATCGAACCTGTTTTGTGCTTCATTATCGGGGAGAATCCGACCGCCGGGCAATTGTGTTCCTTACCGCCTGGCGTCGCACCAAGGAGGGGCATTCGGTCGTCTGCGGTGAACGATGAGTTATGAGAGGAGAGAGACGGTATGAAATGTGCGATGAGGGGTGTTCTGCTGGCTGGCGTCATCATCTGTTTTTGCACATCCTGCGCCCTCCTGCCGCCTGGAGTCCTGTCGAAGGGAGAACTCAGGCTCGTGAACGTTCACGTTCCGGATGTCATTCAAGAGGACCTGCCTTACGATGTGATCGTAACGTTCGACTCAGATGAAAAGCCGCAAATCAAGAAGGTATGTTTCAGATGGATTTCTGAAATGATAAGTGGTGTTTCCCCGTCGCTCTACTGCTATGCCATGGACGTCGAAAGCAACCAGCAGACCGGTTCTTCATGCTCCCGCTGGCTCGCGCAAGGCGAGCTCGCTCAAGCCTCTCCTTCCTTTTGTGTCGACGGTCAGGAGGTCAGGTTTGATTCTTCCGACAGGTTCTTCGTGAAACTCCACTTCGTGAATGTAAAACTCTACTACAATAAACTGGAGTGTTACGTACAGTACATTCAGGATGGCGCTGTCAAGGAAACCAACAAGGTGAACACGAGGATCAAAGTGGAGAATTAGCACCGCCGGGCGTACAATGCTCGGTTTCCTGCCGTCCAAAATGACGCGTTCCTCATGGATTGCCCGAGTCCACAGCGCATGGAATGTCAATGCACACGAGCCGTCCGAACGAAACAAAGTGGCCGCACACCTCCACCCCGCTAGAGCGAATTGCGGACTATCCGGCGCCGCGTGCGCTCTGCGATCGAGGAAGAGCCGTTTTGGCCGCCACAACGCAGACGCCCGGCCCTCCCGCTCTCTCCTGGAATTCCTCGCCCCATGCCTTTGCGCGGGAACCCCTCCCGGGATAGGTGAGTGCCGATCGTTCAGGCTGATGCGCGTGTAACGCCAGGGCTAGAGATGGTGGGGCTTAATCCATAGAACGACAATCGCTTTGGCGGGTTTGTCGCTCACGCAACGGAAACTGTGACTCAAATCGGATTCGAGATAAATGCAGTCTCCGGTCTCGAGGATTTCCTGCTTGTCTATGGAACGAAATTCGATGGCCCCTTCCTTGACGTAGACGAACTCCTCCCCTTCGTGACTTGTAAACGATATCTCCTCTGCGTCCAAAATCGGAAATTCCACCAGGAAAGGATGCATGTTCCTGGAGGCCTTTTTGGTCTCAAGAGCTACGTAAATGTAGTGCACCTCTCCTTTTTCCTGGTGTGGGCGCCTTTCGATCCTCACGCGGTCCTTCTTCCGGGTGATGGAGACCTTGTGCTGATTCATGTCGTCGACGAAGAAGTAGGAGATGCTCACGTTCAACCCCCTGGCCAGTTTCATAAGCGTCGGAATGGGGGGGATGACTCGATCGTTTTCTATCTGGGATAGGAAAGGTTTCGAGAGACCCGTTATTACGGCAAGGTCCTGCAACGTGTGCCGATTTTTCTGCCTGAGTTCCCTCACCTTGTGGCCGATGTTGAAAGCCTTCACGGCAAGACTGATATCTATATTCGTGTTAGGTGACATCGCTTTCCCTCAAAGTCGGGCTGTTTTTGGTTTTCAGCCCCGTCCGCTTGCATATCAATAAAATGGCCGGTCCCCGGAGGACCCCTCCAAATGTTTAGGCAATTGTAAACTAAGTTTGTCGAGATAAAAAAGGAAAAATGTCTGCCTCTCTCCCATTCGGCCTGAGGTTTTCTGAAACCGGGACGCTACGGCAGCGCAGATGTACAAAATTGTAACTTTTTTGTAATAACTCCAGGCTCCTCTACAAACTTGTTATCGTGCGTCTCCCGCTCATCCAGAACGTAGTGGAGTTGTGACAGATGCTTTAATTGTTTTAATTATAATCAGTTACAAAATAGAAAGAGGCGTGGTCCAGATCTTGGCACGACTCTTGGTAATGTATCTTCGATCAAGAACGGCAGCCGTTGTGGAATGATGAATTCTCCCCCTCGCCGGCAGATGGGAGAGAGGAAAGCCCGTTCGTGGGACGGCCTTCCGGAGAGCAGTGAACCGTTGGCGATTGTCAGTATTGAAAAGAGGAAGAAAGGGAAGGTGACCAGTGATCAAGATCGAAGCAATCATTAAGCCATTTCGTCTGACGGAAGTGCAGGAAGCGCTTCTGGCTCTCGGCGTCCAGGGCATGACCGTTTGCGAGGTGAAGGGGTTCGGAAGACAGAAGGGGCACGTGGAACTCTACCGGGGTGCTGAATACCAGGTCAACTTCGTTCCCAAGATAATGCTCATCCTGGTGGTTACTGAAGCGCAGACGGAAGCCGTGATCGATGCGATTCAGAAGGCGGCGAGTACGGGCAAGATCGGCGACGGGAAAATCTTCGTATCCCAGATATCGGACGTAATGCGCATCAGAACCAGGGAGACCGGCCCGGAAGCGCTCTAATGCCCCTGGCGATTCATTGGTTTCGGGAACGACTCATGAGAGATCGTCCAGAGATCCGGAGGAAAATCAAGATGAAAAGATTTATGGTGATATTGGCGTTCGTTGTTCTTGCATCCATGGCAGGCCTCGCGCTCGCACAAGATTCCACCGCACCGGGACCGGCTGCGCCGGCGGCTGAGAGCGCGGCCGCCCCGGCGGCCCCCGCCAAGATCGATTCAGGGGACACCGCCTGGCTGCTCGTGTCTTCGGCTTTGGTGCTGCTGATGACTCCCGGTCTTGCCCTTTTCTACGGGGGTATGGTGAGGCGGAAAAACGTCCTCGGGACGATCATGCACAGCTTTGTGGCGATGGGCATCATAACGGTTCAATGGGTTCTTTTCGGTTACAGCCTGTCATTCGGTCCCGATGTCGGACATTTCATCGGAAATCTCGACTGGATCGGGCTGAAAGGAGTGGGGTTGGAGCCCAATGCCGACTACGGGGCGACGGTTCCACATCAGGCGTACATGATCTTTCAAATGATGTTTGCCATAATCACTCCCGCTCTCATCTCGGGAGCCATTGCCGAAAGGTTCAAGTTCAGCACTTATCTTGTATTCATGATTGCCTGGGCATTTCTCGTGTACGATCCTCTCGCACATTGGGTGTGGGGCGTTGGCGGATGGCTGAGAGAACTCGGCTCGCTCGATTTTGCAGGGGGACTGGTGGTCCATATCAGTTCGGGCGTTTCCGCACTTGCCTGCGCTCTGGTTTTGGGAAAGAGGAAAGGCTATGGCTTTGACCTCATGGCCCCCCACGACCTCACGCTGACAATCCTTGGAGCGTCGCTTCTATGGTTCGGCTGGTTCGGGTTCAACGCGGGCAGTGCGATCGCTTCAGGTGCTCTGTCGACTTCCGCGTTCGTGGTCACACACATCGCGACGGGTACGGCGGCAATGTCGTGGATGTTTACGGAATGGCTGCACAGAGGGAAACCCACGGCGCTTGGAGCCGCTTCCGGCGCGGTTGCGGGACTCGTGGGCATTACCCCGGCATCTGGTTTTATCGGCCCGATCCCGGCGCTCATCCTCGGAATCCTGGTCGGCGCCATCTGTTACACGGCAGTCAGTCTGAAACCGAAGTTCGGCTACGACGATTCTCTCGACGTGGTCGGCGTTCATGCCGTCGGCGGAACCTGCGGGGCGCTCCTGACCGGGCTCTTCGCCTCGAAGCTCATCAATCCGGCGGGGGCCGACGGGCTTTTCTTCGGCAACGCGGCGCAGTTCGGCATACAGGCGCTGTCGGTGCTGGTTGCCTGGGTGTACTCCTTTGTGGTCACTTTCATCATCCTGAAGGTACTCGATGCGACCATGGGGCTGCGTGTTTCGGAAGAAGACGAATCGATGGGTCTCGACCTGAGTCAGCACGGAGAGGCTGGTTACACATCGTAGCTCCGGAGGAGACCGGGAACGGTCGCCCGGAGGGCGAAGCAGCGGCTGAATCTGAAACCATCGAGACCGGGCAGGTCATGAACCTGCCCGGTCCTTATTTCGAAATACATTTTGACTCCACAATCCGCTGATAATAGAGTCTCCTGAAGTGGTTTCGGCGCTCGCGCGCCTTCAATGAACGCTGACAGGGGGAGACTGCCGTGGGGAAGGGGATCTGGTTCACGTTGGCTATCGTGTTGCTTCTGGCCGGTTCAGCATGGGCCAGGGTAGTTGTCGTCGCCCAGGATGCTTCCTGGCCGCCCATGGAGTCTCTCGGGGCCGATAACGAGATCGTCGGTTTCGATACGGACTTCATGAGAGCGGTCGCCCGAGAGGCCGGCTTTGATGTGGAGTTCAAGAATGTGGCATGGGATAAAATTTTCGATGGATTGAAGTCGGGAGAATACGACGCCGTCTGTTCATCGGTTTCCATTACGGCGGAGAGAATGAAGACGATGGATTTCAGCGTTCCCTATTTCTGGGACAGTCGAGTCCGGCAAACCCTCGTGGTGAAGCCGGACTCGCCGTTCAAGGACACGAAAAAGCTCAAGGAAGTGAAGGGCGCCGTGTTGGGGGCGCAGGGGGGCACAACGGGATACGACCTGATCGCGACGACGAAGGGAGTGACCGCAAAGGCCTATGGAAACATCGAATCCGCCGTGCGTGACCTGGTCGAAGGGCAACTGGACGGAATCGTCTGCGATGGTCCCGTGGCGGAGGCATACGTGACGAGCGACAGAAAAGAATTCAGTGGCAGACTGAGAATCGCGGGGGTTCTCCATAGCGGTGACGAATACTACGGGGTGGCCGTAAGAAAAGGAAACAAAGAAGTGCTGGAGCTCATCAACAGGGGAATCGAGGCGGTGCAGGCCAGGGGCGTCGACAAAGAGCTCCGGATCAAGTGGTTGGGGAAATGATTGCGGCTATGCAGGCTGTTCCCCTCCAAGAGCGTGTTCAAAAACTTCCGCTCCCGCTATTTCCAGGGATAGAGAGTCGAGGCGAGGGGCGGCAGATCAACATTTTTGTCCCCCTCACCCTGGCCCTCTTCCCCCACTTCGTAGGGGAAGAGGAGTTCCCTATGCCCATGGCATCCGGTCGAGGCAGCCGTCCAACTCCCGCTCAGGACAATTGAAGGCGGAGAATGTCTTCGCGGGGATTCAGACGTTCTATCTTCACGCGGATCGTTTCTCCCGGCTGCATAGCGGTCTTGTCCACGGCGGGAATGTTTGTCTCCAGCAGGAAATCGGGCAGGAGCAGATGGGCGAATCGATCGTTCAGATCGAGAACCAGGGCGTCCAGGGTATGAACGTCTTCCTGCTCTATGTACTTCAGTATCCAGTATCGCGTCCATTTGCGTTGAATGATGGATATCTTGGTTTGCGTGGCGCTCAGCTTGGTTATCAACTGTGCCAGTTCTTCTTCGGAGTAGAAGGCGGACTGCGTGAGCAACGCGTGCTTGATCTGCCGTTGGACGGCCAGATCCGCGTACCGGCGGATGGGAGAGGTGACCGTCGTATAACAGGGGAGCGCAAGGCTACAGTGCATGCCCGGTTTGGTGTCGAGTTCAGCCCGCGCAAAAAGCCGTCTCTGCCGAAAGACGCGGAAGAGCGCGTGGTCGCTCTGCGTGAAATCGCTTTCCTGCTTGCATTCGGCTTGGATGCGGTAGATGGCCGGGATTTTCCGTTCGGAGAGGAAGGAAGCGGCCAGGGCATTGGCCGCGATCATCCATTCAGATACCATGATCTGACTCGGAGTCTCTTTCTCGTACCTTGAAATCTGGATCATTCCCGCGGAGTTCACATAGACTTGAATCTCGGGGAGAGGAAGCACGATCGCTCCGTCGGAGAGGCGCTTTTCCCTGTACTTCAGGGCCAATTCGTGGAGAACGTGAAGAAATTCCTCCTGTTGCACCCTCTCGTTCACATCTTCATAGGTCATCTGCTCGCGAATCTTGACGATGCTCGGGACAATCTCGAACCCGCGGGAAATCCCCTGCCGGTCCATCCGAAGAAGGAAACTCATTGCGAGGCGGTCTTCTCCGGCTTTCAAACTGCAAACGCCCTCTGAAACCAACGGGGGCAGCATGGAGATGCGCCCATCCGGGAGGTAGATGGTGCTTGCCCTCTCACGGGCTTCCACGTCCATGGGATCTCCCCCGCTGACGAACTCGGCGGCATCCGCTATGTGAATGCCCACCTCGTAGACGCCATCTTCGGTGACTGCCAGACTGAGGGCATCGTCGTAGTCTCGCGTGAGCGCACTATCGATGGTGAATGCGTGGAGATGTCGAAGATCCCGCCTGAAATCGCCGTCAAGGGCCGAAGCCGGGTTGGATCTGACCACACGTTCCGCAAAAAGGGTCACGTCAAGAGGGAATTCTGCGGAGATGTTCTGCTCGTGGAGGTAAAGGTTTTCGTTTTCCTGCCAGACTCCCAGGCGGACGAGCAGGCGGAAAGCCGAACTCGGGAGGGGCGGAACGTTGGATTTCTTGAAGAGTTCTCTGACGAAGGCGGATTCTGACGACTCCTGCCCGAAAAGGCAAAAGCTCTTGAGCGCTTCGACCGTGGTGTCCTGTAGTTCATTGGGAAGGGCTGGCCGGCCTTTCCGGTTCCAGAGGGCCTGGAGCCAGTGCGCACTCTGTTCCAGGTGGATTTCTCGTTCCTGCTCTCTTTCTATTTCAAGGCGCCTCTGTTCCACTTTTTCTTGTGGGCGGGGGAAGAATTTCCCGTCCTTAAACTGGAAATAGAGGCGGTCTTGGAACAGAAGGCGCTGAACCGCCGCCGTATGGTGTTCGGTCAGGGCGCCGCTGAAAATGAATTCGGCCACCTCGCGAGCGTCGAAGCCTTCGGTTTCGCCTTCGAGCAGAGACCAGACTTCTTCAATATCGGTCTCACCCATGAGCGCCTTGCGGAGGGCGGTGACCGCTTCGAGCTTCCCGACCAGCGCGTCTCGCCCGAGGACCATGTTCAAAGACTGCCCGCCAGCATGGATCACGCGGCTGTGAGCGAGATTGATCTCCCGGTTGTGTTCGGTCAGGACCGTCAAACGGGAGCCTTTCACCGCAAGACATACTCCAACGATGACTTCCTTCGATTCGAAGAACTCGAGGACCGTGCCGGGAGGGATATCTGCAAGAGTTTGTTGCGTCATGAGCGATCCCCTGCTGCGGCAAGGTTCTTGACATGCTTGATGTAGGATTCTATTCCGCTCGCGATTGCCCTGGCCAAATTCTCTCGAAACTGTTTGTCTTTCAAAAGCTGTTCTTCCTTGGGGTTTGTGATGAATGCCGCCTCAATCAGAATGCTCGGCATCTCGGCGCCGACCAGTACGTAGAACGGAGCCTGCTTGGTCCCGAGATCGCGCAATCCATCGTATTTCGTTCGAAGCTTGCTGACAACCTTGGACTGGACTTCACTGGCCAGACGCGACGATTCCTTGATCTTGGCGTTGAGCAGGAGATCGTGGAGAATGGTTTCCAGGTCGCTGATTTTTCTAGTTGAAGTTGCGTTTTCAATGGCCGCCACCCGTGCGGACTCCTTGTCGTTGGACAGGTTGAGAAAATAGGTCTCGATCCCGCCGAGATTCCTGTCTCCGTGGGCGTTGGTATGAATCGAGATGAAAAGGTCCGCTTTTTGTGCGTTGGCGATGGCAGTCCTCTCCTCGAGGGAGAGGTAACGGTCGCGGGTCCGTGTCAGGACAACCTCGCAGCCGGTTTCGGCCTGGAGGACTTCTTGGAGTTCCTTCGCAAGGGCGAGGGTGATGTCCTTTTCATGAGTGTGGTGTGGGCTCGAGGCTCCTTTATCCTTTCCTCCATGACCCGGATCGAGCACGATCCGTTTGACGCCGAGCCCCAGTTGGCGTGCCAGGCTCTCCGTCTCCGCTCCTCCGGATTTCGGCGGCTTGCCCTTCGCCTTTTGCGGAACAGGGGATGTCTGCTGAACGTTTTTTCCCTTGACGTCCACGATCAGCCTGGGTGGATCGTCCAGAGAAAATGCTCTGTAGCGCTCTATCGATCCGGACTCCAGGGTCACGCGGACCCCTCCGCCCCCCGCCCGAGATACACGAATCCACTGAAGAAACGCATCCATAACCCGTATGTTGGAACTGACCTTGCCACCGACGAGGCAGTTCTTCAAATCGAGAAAAATTTTACCCGGCTGCCTGGCCTTCGGGTCTCCGGGTACCGCTCGTTGTTCGTAGGAAACCGGCGCGTTCGTATACAGGACGACCCGCGTGTAATCCGCGCTGGACCAGTGCTGAATCTTATCCAGTTGTTTAGGGGATGGGAAGCTTTCCTTTTCAACGGGTTTGGCGAGAGGTCGGGCTTTGGCCGGGGGCGAAGGTGGCGATTCGCCGGGAGGCGATTCTTTGGAGGGAGCAGGGCGGGTTCTCGCTTCCTTTTCTTCTTTCGATGTAGCCGGGACCTCGGGTGGTTTCGGTTCGGGCTTGCGTTTCTGCGGAAGCTTGAGGCTCTTCGCAAGCTCGGACTTTTTCTCCTCAGCCTTCGCCTTCATGTCTCCTTTGGGAAAAAGAACGCATACTATGGAGAACTCTGCGTAAGCCAGTGCGGGATCTTCGCGCATGCACAAGAGCCCGATGAGGTACTGCGCGTCGTCCGCAAGCGGGCTCGCGGGATATTTCTCAGTCACCATCCTGTAGTAATTCAGGGCGGATTTGTAATCGCCCGGACTGCGGTTCGCATCGTAGATGGTATGGTAGCTCTGGGCTATCATGTAGAGGCACTTATCTGCAAGCCTGTTCCCGTCCTTCTCCCGCAAGACCTGTTGCAACAGCTCGATGCACCTGCGGAGCCCGTCGACCCTCGGCTCTTTTTCTTGAATGGCCCGCGCGGCGCTGAATTCCTTTCGCGCCCGCGCGTAGAGTTGCTCCGCGTCAACGCCCGCCGCTCCGGAGGGGAACGCCCATCCAAGGAGGATGAAAAACACGAGAACGGCGAGGCGACTTTTTCGGCACACCATAAACGGCATCATTTCCTGCCTGTGGAGAGCGATGCGTCGTGCATTTTCCCGGGCTGTTCTTTCACGGAACTACGGATTTGCTCCTTTAGGGCATAGAGAGTCTGGAGCGCTGCCATGGGTGTAACGCGATCGAGGTCCAGGGCCATAACCTGATCGCGCAGCCACTCCAGGGAAGGCTTGAAGAGAGTGAGTTGAATGCCGGTCTCGCGCTCTTTGGGCAGGCGCACCCGTCGCCCGCCCGAAGAAGACCTGGCCGAGAAGGAGGCTTCGTCCTTCTCCAACAACGCGAGGATCTCCCTCGCCCGTTCCGTCACCGCGGCGGGGAGCCCGGCCAGTTGGGCCACCTGAATTCCGTAGCTCCTGTTGGCGCCGCCGGGGACCAATTTGTGGAAGAAAATGATGTCGTTCTGCCATTCCTTGACAGCCACGTTGAAGTTCTTCACTCGGGGATGGCTTCGCACGAGGTCGGTCAGTTCGTGGTAGTGCGTGGCGAATATGGTCTTGACTCCGGCCCCTTCAAGGTCGTGGAGGTGCTCGGCCACGGCCCAGGCGATGCTCAATCCGTCGAAGGTGCTGGTGCCCCTTCCGATTTCATCCAAAATGATGAAGCTTTTCGGGGTGGCCTGGATCAGGATATTGGATGTCTCCTGCATCTCGACCATGAAGGTGGATCGGCCGCGCGTGAGGTCGTCGGATGCGCCGACCCGTGTGAAGATCCGATCGACGATTCCGATATGCGCCTCGCTGGCGGGAACGAAGCTCCCGATCTGGGCGAGAAGGACGATCAGAGCCGCCTGCCGAAGGATCGTCGATTTTCCGGCCATGTTGGGGCCGGTGATGATGAGGACCTGCTGGTCCTTCTGGTCCATGGTCAGGTCGTTGGGGACAAACGATCCGTCGGACAGGAATCGCTCGATGACGGGATGCCTCCCGTCGCGGATGCGGATGGAGTCTCCTTCATCCACGTGCGGCCTGCAATAGTCGTTGCACGCGGCGGTTTCAGCCATGGCCGCGAGACAGTCGAGTTCCGAGACGTTGTCGGCCGCTGTCCTGATCCGCTCGCTTTCTTTCGCGATTGTCTCCCGAAGCTCGGAAAAAACCTGCTGTTCCAGCTCCAGCCTCTTGTCTTCGGCTTCCAGCACCTGGGTTTCAAACGTCTTAAGTTCTTCCGTTATGAATCTTTCGGCGTTCACCAGGGTCTGCTTCCGGAAGTAGCGGGAGGGAACGGATGCGAGGTTCGATTTGGAGACCTCGATGTAATACCCGAAAACCTTATTGTAGCGGACCTTCAGAGATGGGATGCCGGCTTCCCGCCTCTCCTGCGCCTCGTATTCGGCCATCCAGCCCCTGGCGTCCCTGCTCAACCGTACGTAATGGTCCAGTTCCGGATGCACCCCTGCGGCTATCACCCCTCCGGATGAAAAATTGAGAGGAGGAGGATCCTGCAGGGTGGTCTCGAGGATCTCAGCGATGTCCGACAAATCATCCCAATTCCGGCAAAGTTCGGCAAGTCTCGAACTGGAGCATCTTGCGAGGGATTCCTTCAGCAGGGGAAGCAGTTGAAGGGACCTTTTCAGGGCCACGAGGTCGCGGGGATTGGACGCAGCGGTGCAGTTGCGCCCGTTCAGCCTTTCGATGTCGCTCATCTTCTCCAGACGGCCGAGGATTTCCCCGCGTAGCGCCCCCGCTTGGACCAGTTCGGCGACGGCTTCCTGGCGGGTCGTGATGCCGCCGAGGTCCAGGAGCGGATAGCGGAGTTGTTGCTGGAGCCTTCGGCCCCCCATGGCCGTTCGAGTCCGGTCGAGCACGTCCAGGAGCGTCCCTTTTCGTCCCATGGAAGTCATGGACTGGAAAATCTCGAGATTGCGGACGGTGGCTTCGTCGAGGATCATATATTCCGACCGGCTGTACGGGCGGAGCCTCGTCACGTGGTTGCAGGACCCGAGAAGGTTCGCCTGTACGTAGGCGATGACGGCGCCTGCAGCCTGGATGGCGAGATCCATTTCCTGCAGCCCGAATCCCTGTAGGGAATGCACGCTGAAGTGCTGAACCAGCCGCTCCTCCGCCCGTCGCCGGTCGAAATCGTCGGGATTCACCCGAGTCAATGAAACGTTCAGGCGGCGGGCGACCTGCCTGGCGAAGGGTTTCTCGCCGTCATCGGGGATGAGGAGTTCTCTCGGGTCAACCCGCAGGAGTTCTTCCACGAGCGTATCCTCGGACTCAAGTTCCACAACTCTGAAGTCCGCGGTGGAGATGTCGAGGTAGGCCAAACCGAAGCGATTGGCTCCTGAAGACGATGAAACCGCTGCAAGGTAATTGGGGTGTTTGGCTTCGAGGTTCTGGTTCTCCAGGATGAGACCGGGCGTGATGACGCGGACGACTTCGCGTCTCACGAGCCCTTTGGCTTTCCGGGGATCTTCGACCTGGTCGCAGATGGCGACCTTGTGCCCGGCGGTCACCAGTTTCGAGACGTAGCTTTCCACGGCATGGTACGGGACCCCGCACATGGGCACGGGGTTTTCGGCGTTCCTGTCCCTGCTGGTGAGCGCAATTTCGAGAACCCCGGCTGCAATGAGTGCATCGTCCATGAATAGTTCATAGAAATCCCCCATCCGAAAAAGAAGGAGCGCCTCGGGATATTGCGCCTTCATTTCCAGATACTGCTGCATCATGGGGGTGGGTTTGTCCATTGACGAACTCCGTGCTCTTCGATTCCTTCAAACGTTCCAAGGTCCCGCTACGGTATGGGTTCTCCGGGGCTGGTGGATTTTTATCCATTGCCCATGTGAAGATCAAGGCATATTACTTTTACAGTGAAAATTGACTTTTGTCAGGGCGGAAATGTCGGGAGGGGACTTGCCCGTTTGCTCTGGCCACTTTATGCTATGAGCTTGCGTCAAAAGGACAGTGGATGTCATGAACCTCGGAGAGCCGAGGGCCATATACGAAGGACTCGATCTGGAGGCGGGAATCCTCTTGGCGGCAGATTCATGAAAGGAAAGCGAACGACCCGCCGCGCGGAAGAGGTCATTCGTCTTCGCGGTGTGCGTCAACATAACCTCAAGAACCTGGACCTGGACGTGCCGCTCTATAAGCTGGTTGCCGTGAGCGGCGTGAGTGGTTCGGGGAAGTCCAGCCTTGCGCTCCATACGCTCTACGCGGAAGGGCAGCGGCGCTACATCGAGACTTTTTCTCCCTATGCCCGACAGTTTCTGGAGCGGATGGACCCGCCGGAAGCCGACCTGATCGAGGGGATTCCTCCGAGCATCGCCATCGAGTCCGGAACCGCGGTCCGGAGTTCGCGCTCCACCGTCGGGACCATCACGGAAATCAACGACCATCTGAAACTCCTCTATGCAAGGCTTGCGGTCCCACACTGCCCGCAGTGCCAACAGCCGATCTACAGGGACAATCCGGAGAGCATCTACCAGAGGCTTGAAGGGCTGGGTGACGGGAGCCGCGTCATCGTGGCCTTCCCCCATCGCCCGGAAGCGGGGCGAGACTGGGTTCGGTATTTGGTGTCGCAAGGTTTTCTTCGGATTTATGCAGACGGAAGAACCCTCGATCTCGAAACGCCCGATGCCGGAACCGTCGATGGCGTGGAAACGAAAGAAGTGCTGGTGGTTGTCGATCGCCTCGCGTGGACCGGAGCATCGCGCGAAAGAGTCGTGGACTCCCTTTCCACCGCCTTCCGGGTGGGGGGTGGACGTTTGGCCGTCGTGATCCTTCCCGATGACATCAGATGGTTCAGCTCCGAACTGAACTGTGCGAGTTGCGGTCCGGGCGCACCCATTCCGCCGCCGTCGCCGAATCTTTTTTCGTTCAACAGTCCGGTGGGCGCCTGTCCCGAATGCCGTGGGTTCGGGAGAACCATCGGAGTGGACCTGGATCTGGTGATTCCCGACCGGAGGCTCTCGCTCGGAAACGGAGCCATCCGCCCCTTTGGATTCGACTGGAACGAGTATGAAGATCTCGTGAAGTTTTGCCACAACGAAAAGATTCCTCTCGACGCGCCTTTTGAGGAACTCAGCGAAGAAGACCGGAACAAGATCATCTACGGAACCAAATCCTATTATGGAGTAATGGGTCTGTTCAAATGGCTGGAGACGAAGAAATACAAGATGCACGTTCGGGTCTTCCTCTCGCGGTATCGAGCCTACTCCACTTGCCGCGCGTGCGGCGGAACGCGCTTCCAGCCCGGCACTCGTCTCTACAGGCTGAAGGGTGTTCCCATCGGAGTCCTCAGCAGTTGGTCCATAGAAAAGTGCCATGCGTTCTTCTCCGAGCTTCGGCCTGAGGTGGATCGGGACCCGGCGGCGTCTCTGCTGGTGGACGAGATTCAAAACCGGCTTGAGTTCCTGTTGGCCGTGGGACTGGAGTACCTCACGCTGGATCGCCAATCGAGGACCCTTTCCGGTGGAGAAGTCCAGAGGGTGCACCTGACCCGCGCCCTCGGCTCCGCCCTGGTCAACGTGCTCTACGTGCTGGACGAACCGAGCGTCGGCCTTCACGCGCGCGATCAAAAGCGGCTCATGGGGCAGCTTCGGCGGCTCGTGGATCTCGGCAACAGCGTGGTGGTGGTCGAACACGACCCGGGTATGATCCGGTTTTGTGATGAAGTGATCGATATGGGACCGGACGGGGGAGAGAAGGGCGGAGAGATCGTCTACCAGGGGCCCGTGGCAGGGCTGACTAAGGCCGAGCGGAGTCTGACCGGGGCGTACATGAGCGGACGGCTTGCCATCGTGTCGGCTGGAGAACGCCGCTCCCCCGGCCGGGAGTTCCTGGCGCTTCGAGGCGCTCGTGAAAACAACCTGAAGAACATCACGATCCGGTTCCCTCTTGGAATTCTCGTGGGAGTGAGCGGAGTATCCGGTTCAGGGAAGAGCACGCTCGTCGAAAAAACGCTCTATTACAACTGGCTGAGACTGACGGGAAGGCCGACGGATTCGCCCGGTCGATGCGACGGGCTGGATGGAGCCGAACTGGTAAATGACATGATCCTCGTGGATCAGCAGCCGGTCGGACGTACGCCGCGTGCGAACCTGCTCACCTACACGCGCGCTCTCGACCCGTTGCGGAAAATGCTGGCGGAGACCCCCGAGGCTGCGGCTCGGGGGTTTTCGGCCCGGCATTTCTCTTTCAACGTTGCGGGGGGGCGATGTGAAGTCTGCAAGGGAGAGGGGTTCGAAAGAGTGGAGATGCAGTTCCTGGCGGACGCATACATCCGGTGTCCTCAATGCGATGGTCGGCGATTCAAGGAAGAGGTTCTGGACGTCCGCGTCCAGGGGCTTTCCATCGGAGACATGCTGGATTGCACGGCCCAGGAGATTCTCGACCGCTTTCCGGGCAGCGAGGCTCTCGGGAAGGCCCTTCGCCCCATCCTGGAAATAGGCCTCGATTATCTGCGGCTCGGCCAACCGCTCAGCACCCTTTCCGGCGGAGAAGCCCAGCGTCTGAAATTGGTTCACCACCTTGCGCCCCGCGGCGGCGCCGCAACCCGGCGAACCGGCGGAGGGAAACTGTTCATCCTGGACGAGCCGACGACGGGACTGCATCCCCACGATCTCCAAAAACTCCTGGACGTGCTTCAGAAGTTGGTGGAACAGGGCAACAGCGTTCTCGTGGTCGAACACAACCTCGATTTTCTCAGTGCGTGCGACTGGCTCATAGACATCGGACCCGAAGGCGGAGAGCGCGGCGGGAGCATCGTCGTCGAGGGACCTCCGGAAGCGGTGGCCTCTCATCTCGGGAGCCATACGGGGAGGTGTTTGCGAGAGAGGGCGAATCCGGAGCCGGCCCCTGTCGTCGATACCGCTGAATCGGCCACCCTTGAAGAACGCGAGAGGGAAGGGAGCCGGGAAGTCATCGTGAGGGGCGCCCGCGAACACAATCTCGTGGTGGAGGAAATCCGCATTCCGCGGAACGAGATGGTCGTGCTGACGGGACTGAGCGGCTCCGGGAAGTCCACCCTCGCCTTCGACGTTCTTTTTGCAGAGGGGCAGAGAAGATATCTCGAATGCCTCTCTTCGTATGTCCGCCAATACTTCAAGATTCTTGAAAAGCCCGACGTGGACCAGATTGTGGGGCTTCCGCCGACGGTCGCCATCGAACAGCGGATGAGCCGATTGAATCGACGCTCCACGGTTGCAACCATCACCGAGGTCTACCATTTCCTGCGGTTGCTCTACGCGAAACTGGGAACGCAGCACTGTCCGGGGTGCGGCCGGGAGGTCGCGGCGCTCACCTACGACCGCATCCTTTCCATGGTCGAGCCGCTTGTGCGGAAAGGGGACGCAAAGCTCCTGGCGCCGCTCGTGCGCGGGCGGAAGGGCATCTACCGCGATCTTTTCCTCAAACTGAAGAAAACGGGCTTCCGGAAAATCCGCGTGGATGGAGTCTGGTTGCAGTTGGACCCCATCCCTGCGCTGGACCGGCACAGGGAACACGATATAGAGGCGCTGATGCCCGATTGCGACCGTGCCGACGTTCCGCAACAGGTGCTGGCGGAGAGAGTGCGGCAGGCTCTGGCGCTTGGCGGGGGCGCTCTTCATGTCGCGGGCGGGGAAGACCGGATCTTCAGCGAACGCCTCTACTGCGAACGCTGCCGGCAGGGACTTGCGCCCCTCGATCCGCGGCTCTTTTCGTTCAACAGCCGCCACGGGGCCTGCCCAGCCTGTACGGGCATCGGGAGCGTTCAGCGCATCAACGTGGACCGGCTGGCGGGTTCTCCCGATTTGCCGCTGAAGGAGGGGCTGTTTGAACTTCTGCGGTCTGCATTCGGCAAGGGTGAACACAAACAACTGGTGAAACGGATGGAGCGGTTCTGGACCGAGACCCTGGGCGTGAATCCCGCGAAGGGTTTCTCCGAGGTTCAGGAGAGAGCGCGGAAACTCATGCTCCACGAAGGCGAGCGGCACGTTCCCGGACTCGCAACCTTTCTTTCGGGCTTGAGCGATGAGGAAAAGGCCGGGACCGGGCTCGATCCTTTCTTCGACGAGGTTCCGTGCTCCGATTGCGGCGGGGAGCGATTGAACCGGCAGGCGCGGGCCGTCCTCTTCAGGGGGATCTCGCTCGGGGATCTCACGCGCCTCAGCATCGGCGAATTCGAGAAGGTCTGGAAGGGATACCGTTTCGAACCCCACGAGTTGCCCATCGGGGGGCCCATCTCGAAGGAGATCGGCGAAAGACTGACGTTTCTACGAGAGGTGGGTCTGGACTACCTGTCCCTCGACCGCTCCGGGGATACCCTTTCCGGCGGAGAGACCCAGCGCATTCGGCTCGCCGCCCAACTGGGTTCGAACCTCAAGGGAGTCTGTTATATCCTGGACGAGCCGACCATCGGATTGCATCCGACGGACAACGAACGATTGCTCGCGGGCCTCGCCAGGTTGAAAGCGAAGGGGAACACGATTGTCGTGGTGGAGCACGACGCCGAAACCATGAGGCGGGCCGACCGGCTGGTGGAACTCGGACCGGGGGCCGGAAGGGAAGGGGGATGTCTCGTCGCTCAGGGCAGTTTCCGGGATCTTTGCTCCAACCCGGAGACGCTCACCAGCCAGTGGTTCGGGAAGCCGCTTGAGGAAATCCTCGGCGCCTCCAACGGGAAGGACCCCGGCAGGGCCGGCTGGCTCGAATTCTCAGGCGTGAGTGAAAGGAACCTGAAGAACATACGGGCGCGGTTTCCCGTAGGCGCCCTGACGTGCATTACGGGGGTTTCCGGAGCCGGGAAAAGCACCCTCGTTCATGAAGTGGTGTACCGCGGGATCATGGCTCGACTGGCGAAGAAACACCGCGGATGCCTGCCCAAGATCGAAGAGATCAAGGGATACGAAAGCATTCAGCGGGTGCTTGAAGTGGACCACAATCCCATAGGGCGGACGCCCCGCTCCATCCCTGCAACCTACGTCGGCGTATGGGACGACGTGAGAAGGCTTTTTGCCATGCTGCCGGAAGCGAGGGCGCGCGGGTACTCGCCGGGGAGGTTCTCGTTCAACGTGAAGGGCGGCCGGTGCGAAGCCTGCAAAGGGCAGGGGCGGGTCAAGGTTGAAATGCACTTTCTCCCCGACGTGTTCGTACCCTGTGAAACGTGCGGTGGAAGCCGATTCAACGACGAGACGCTGGCCGTGAAATTCAAAGGGAAAAGCATAGCAGACGTCCTCGCTTCGACCATCCAGGAGGCTGCCGGGCACTTCGACGCTTTCCGTTCGATTGCGAAGCCGTTGAACATTTTGAAGGATCTCGGGTTGGGATATCTTGAGCTAGGCCAGCCCAGCCCGACGCTCTCGGGCGGAGAGGCGCAGAGGATCAAACTGGCGAGCGAACTCGGCTCCACCCGGAGTCCGACCCTCTACATCCTGGATGAACCCACCACGGGCCTCCACCGCGCCGATGTGAAGAAGCTCCTCGACGTTCTGCGCGCTCTGACCGGGCGCGGCCATACCGTCCTCGTCATCGAGCACAACATGGATCTCGTTTGGGCAAGCGACTACGTGGTGGACATCGGGCCCGGCAGCGGCGAAAAGGGAGGCCAGGTTGTGGCCGAGGGGACTCCCTCGCAGATCATGCGCGCCAGGCGCTCCGCCACGGCGCGGGCCCTACGGGCTCACAGAAAACTCGAGACCGATGCTTGCGCCAGGGTTGGGAATGCGCGCTGATGTCGATTCGTTGTGCCCGAAGTTTGCCGGCATTTTGTGAGTCATTCCCACGTGCTTGATCGCAGAGTGCGCTTGGCGTTGGGCTTAAAAACGGAAGCGTTTTGCAAGATTTTGCAGAAATACGGACATGACGGAAAGATTGACGAATAAAATGCAAACGACGCTGATTGCGCCCTGTGGGATGAACTGCCGCCTTTGCCGTGCCTATACGAGAGACAGGAAGGCATGCCCCGGTTGTCAAGGTGACGACAGTCTGAAATCGAAAGGCCGCGTCACGTGCAGAATCAAGAACTGTGAGAAAATATCGAAAGGTAGAGTCAAGTATTGTTTCGGTTGCGATGGCTTTCCGTGTGACGTACTGAACCACCTGGATAACCGCTATAGAACCAGGTATGCCATGAGTATGGTTGACAATCTGCAAAATATAAGAGAGTTCGGAATAAGGGATTTCATTGAAAACGAAAAGGAAAGATGGACTTGCCCAAAGTGTGGCGATATACTTTGTGTTCATAAAGAAAATTGCATTTCATGTGGATACAAGTGGCGGTAGTAGCTATATTTAATATACATTTTTCAAATATGCAAACTGTAAGGAGACATATTAAATGAGAAAAATTAATATAGATCCCAAATTGGTAGCATATTGCGGATTATACTGCGGGGCTTGTAAGCGATATTTGCAGGAAAAATGCCAGGGTTGCCATGAGAACAACAAAGCGACCTGGTGCAAGGTTCGCTCTTGTTGCATAAGTAATCAATATTCGTCATGTGCTGAATGTAAAGACTTTTCAGATCCAAATGATTGCAAGATGTTCAATAATTTTATCTCAAAAGTTTTTGCGTTCGTATTTCGGTCAAACCGGGCAGCATGCATAAAACAGATTAGAGAGCTTGGCATTCAGGGTCACGCAAAAATGATGACTGAGCATAGACTTCAATCACTAAAGAGATGATGACAAGCCCAACAACCGCATCGAGGACGACGCCGAGAAGCGCGGCGGCACTACGCGGCAAGGTTGTCGGCTGCACCGCTTGCGATCACCTTGGGCCTGCTCAACACGACCGGAGATTAGATGCGCTTAGTGGCCGGAGATCCTCAGCGGTTCGCCAGATTGTCCAGGATGAGGGTCATGAGCCCGTTGACTTCGTGGTAGGCTTCCCGCTTGGCGAGGATCTCGTCCGTGCTCTGGATGTACTTGCCTTCCACCAGTTCATCCCCGCAGTTTTCAATGAGGAGTCGGACGCTCTCGGGTGAGGATTCCAGGTGAAACTGAAGGCCGATGACCCTTCCGTCGTTGTACTCGAACGCTTGAAGCGAGCACGCCTCGCTTCGAGCGAGTTTTCTCGCGCCCGGAGGCAGGTGAAACGTGTCGCCATGCCAGTGAAACGCCGTGAAGCGCTGCGGGAGGGAACTGAAAACCGGCGAATCCGATGCTTCTCCGGCAAGGAACACGGGATGCCAGCCGATTTCCTTCGCATGGTTCTTGAATACGGATCCTCCGAGAACGTCGGCGATGAGTTGCGCCCCCAGGCACACGCCGAGCACGATTCTGTCGTTCCGGATGGCGTCCGCGATGAATTTCTTCTCATGGACCAGCCAGGGATAGCTGTCCGTTTCGTAGATGTTCATGGGGCCGCCCATGACGACCAGCCAGTCGAAATCCGCTATCTCCGGAAGATTTTCGTTCATGAAAAGGCGGGTGCAGGAAATGGAAAAATCACGTCGGCGAGCCCATGGGTCGATGTTCGCCAGTCCTTCAAAAGAAACGTGTTGGAGACAGTGCAGTCTCATGGAACCCTCGATTCCCGGCCGATGTTGACGTTCAGATCGTTCTCAAAGCCTTGCGGATCAGGATCTCGTCACAACCGAGCTTCACGAGATCGGTGATCGGCGCTGCCTCGGAGAAGCCCATGCGCCTGTAGAAAAGACGCGCCTCAGTGTTGAATGAAGAAACCAGTGCCCAGATGTTTCTTGAAATGCCCCGCGATTCGTCCTCTATCCATTCAAGGATCGCCCGGCCTGCGCCGCGCCTCTGGTAGGCCGGGAAAATTGCCAAAAGTTCGATGTATGGCCCGAAGAGCCATGGATAGCGCAAGAAAATCGCGCCCGCAACCGCGCCGTCAATCCTCATGAGGTAGCGATGGAGGGCCGGATCGTCGCGAAGAATATAAGCCTGAACGCTTCCCCTGGAATAGCCGAGAGTCCGCCAGGGCTCCATCGACGTGAGAGCGGAGCTGAGGGCGGCTGCGTCGTCTTGAGAGACGACATCGAGGACGATGAACCGCGCGAGATAGGATCCCCGCGAAAAAGGTTTTTCAACGGCTTCCACCCTTGCCTCCCCTGAACATCTTGTCGTAGCGAAGATTGTCTCCCGGCTTTTGTTCATAGCATTCAGACGCTGCAACGGGAGTTCCCGAGTCAAGAAGTTCGCTTACGGTCAAGAAATCATAACCGGCCGAACGCAGTTTCGGGATCAGGACGGGAAGAGCTTCAGCCGTCCCGTGCCCCCGTCCGTTTGCGTGGAAAACGACTATGGCCCCGGGCTTGATTTCAGCGAGAACGGTCCTGACGATTCCGGCGGACGTCCGGTGCCTGTCCGCGTCGCCCGAGACGATGCTCCACTGGATGGCGGCCAGGCCCAATCGCTCCAAAAGGTTCAGCGCCAGGGGCGTGCAGGTCCCGAAGGGGAAACGGAAAACCAGAGGGGCCTTCGGGGTTCTGTCCGTTTCGATGCCGATCACCCGACCGGACTGCCGCGTTTCCACAAGCTCTCTCCGCATCAGTTCATACTGCCGTTGGGTGCGGAGAACCTGATCCTCCATCTCCTCGGAACTCAGGAGCCGGAAGTTCTTGTGCGTCCAGCTATGATTCCCGATCTCGAAAAGCGGGTCGGACATAAGCTCCATGGTCTTTTCCGGGTGGGTTTTCATGTATTTCCCGCCCGCAAAGAAAGTTGCTCTCACCTTGCTGGACCTGAGGCAATCCACCACGGCTGCATCGTACCCGTAGATCTCTCCGGCGGTTTCGCAAAGGTCGAAGGTGAGAGCGACCACTTTCCGGTTTCCTTCCGGTCTGACGCTGCGAATAGAACCGAATCGTTCGGGTGGGAGGCGTGGCCTCTCGTCACTCGATGCGAGCACGGATGGGGTCTGCGAAGCGCCCGTTTCGGAATGGTTCGTCCCGTTGGTTTGCAGCGCCGCGCTGGTTGATGAAAGGGCGTGCAGCAACAGAAATATCGAAAGAACGCGCACCAACATGGAAGGAGCAAACAAATCGGTAATCCTCCGTATCCGTTATTTCATTGCCCACAGGGACAGTACTATATCATAATGCACCCGGGGAGCGGCCTTCAAGTTTGAGGAACGGCTTCCGAGTAGCAGCGCGGGGTGGTGCGGCGAAGAGAAGGCGAAAGGGCGCATCCCCGGAGTCACGGCGTCTGCTCGGGCGCCTGTTTTCCGGAGTGTGCACTGCGCATGCACCCCAAAGATCGTGCGTTCCCGCGGCGGGGTATGGGAACGAGGGAGATCAAGATGCGAGAAAAGCGCAGGGACGTGGATATATCGATTTACAGAAGGCGTTAACGTACTTAAGTGTGACTATAGGCAAAATGTGTCCCGAGGTTTTCTCCGCGGCAATCTTATAGGAGGGTAGCAAGATGCATGGAAAAAGGTTCATTTCAGTTCTTATGGTTTGCTCGATCCTGGCGCTCGTCATATTGGCGATCCCTGCGTCAGCCCAGGAGGACGTCGAAAAGAATCCGACGTGCAAGTGTTGCGGTGTGGAGCGGGGGGCTTTTCTGCACAGCAGGGTGGTGGTTGTGTATGAAGACGGGACCGAAGTCGGGACGTGCAGCATCCACTGTGCGGCGATCGACAACGTGCAGAAACTCGATGCCGCACCCATGTCCATCAGGGTAGGGGATCACGATACCGGGAAGCTCATCGACGGAGAGAAAGCCTTTTGGGTGATCGGCGGAAAAGAACCCGGCGTTATGACCAGGAGACCGAAGTGGGCTTTCGAGACGAAAGAAGCCGCCGAGAAATTTGTCGCCGCAAAGGGTGGAGATGTGACGACTTTTGAAGAAGCCCTGCGCGCCACGTACGAAGACATGTACGTTGATACGAAAATGATCCGTGAAAAGATGAAGATGCGGAAGATGCAGAGCATGGAACGGGAGCAACAACCTCAGAAGGGCAAATAGCCGGAGGCCGGTATGCCATTATGAATCCCTTGCACGTGATTTTGTGAAGAGAAGTGATGTGCGATGATCGCGAATATGAGATTCATTGTTGGTGTGATTCTTCTGGCCGTCGGGCTCGTCATGCCTCTCGGAATCTACCCGGTGTCCCAGACAGCCTGGCCAACGAGCGTGAAGAGCGCGGTGGGCGGGATACTTTTTTTCGGTTTCGAGATAATGGCCATTCCGGCAGTGGCGGTCCTGGGGAAGGAGAACTTCGAACGCATCGTGGCGACCGTCAAAGGTTGGGTCGGAAGCCTGAAGCCTTCGGGCGAGGTCGGCAAAGTCCGCCACGCCATCGGCCTTACGCTCTTTATCCTGCCCATCGTGCCTGCCTACGTCATGGCTTACGCGCCCAGGTGGCTTCCGGACGACTCTCCGGAGCGTCTGTGGGTGAACGTCTGCGCCGACGCCGTGTTCCTGGCGAGTCTTTTTGTTTTGGGAGGGGACTTCTGGGACAAGATCAGGTCTCTTTTTGTGAGAGAGGCTCGTGCCGTGTTTCCCGTGAAGCCGACAAAGGGAGAGTAGAACAGCGTCCGATGAAGAGGAAACGGGAACGGCGCCGTGGATGGGCGTGATTCCTGATGGGCCCTGGCGATTGTTGTTCGAGGAGGGTGGCGCCGGAGCGCGATGTTGTAGGCTTTGAGCTGTAAAATTTGATTGATCGGCAATGTATTGATCCATTGATATTCAATGAGACGGGGAAAAGCGAAATGAAAGAAGGCAAGGGATCGTGTTGTCCGGCCGGCGACAAGGAGCATTCGTGCTGTAAGATTGAATCTTTGATCGGTGTCGACGAACGCGGCCAGATGGTGCTTCCCAAGGATCTCCGCGAGAAAGCCGACATTCGCCCCGGGGATAAACTCGCCGTGATTGCGTGGGAAAAGGACGGGAAGGTATGCTGTCTCACGCTGATCAAGGCGGAGCATCTTGCGGAGGGTATTAAAGATTACCTGGGTCCCATTGTCAGGGGGCTGAGCAAGGACTGACGAATTGCCGGTTTCTGCGAGATAGGCGAAATAACGGTATGCGGCCGGTTTGGTTTGATTGCATGGGGTGGGTGAAGGCCTCCCGTGTGGTTCGGTGAAGAGCGGCGTACCGGTTTGCGCGCAAGATATGCGAAAAAACCATTGAGTTGCTTCGGGAAACAAAAAAAGTCCTTGGCCGTGCACCCTTTGTCGAACCGGCCCGAACGCAGCCGCCCTCCTCCCGGTTCATGATTAGAGTAAACCACGACACAGACGTTGATACTTACCGCTGCTTCCTTCCGGACCTGACGGGGTTCGTATTCGTCTGTTGCGCGGTGTCCAATCGTCCCCGGGATTGGGAACGGCAGGCCTGGCGCAAGCCCTCCAAAGGGGATTCAGCCCCGCGAAGCGGATTTCGAGCTACAGGGAGCCGCTAATTCCCCGCCTAGCACGACCAAGGGCTATTCACACTGCAAGTTCCCCCCTTCTTACCATCTTTCCAATGCAAATGCAATCCGGTTCCATGCGCTCCGTGCGATGGGCACCATCCGAAGCGATTGGGCATCGTGCCGCCTCTTTGCTTTAAGGTGTACTATAGTCCGCCCCGCCGCCATGTTCCGAGATGGGACGCCCCGATCCGCCGGGACCGGAAAATGGAAACTAAAGAATAAAATATAATTGTAAAACAATGATAAAATATTAATCTACGACAATTAGTTATTGACAGGCGTGAGGCTCTCTTCTATAGTGCTTCTTGTTGTTGTGCGGTCTGTTCGAACTCCGCGCGAGGAGTGCCCCAGGGTGCGTCCGGACGAAACACGGGCACAAATCGAAGTCCCGGAGATGCGCAAAGAAGACCGCGCCAGGCACAGCGCCAGAGAATAGGGTGGCCATGACCTCGAGATGTCATTCCCACGAAGACGGGAATCCTCATGAACTATCTGATTGCCTGTTTTCGCAAGGGTGGCGGTCAGGTTTCGGATACCTTCCCCCGCGGTGCTGTATTGAGGAGTGTCAATCGGATGAAGCGCAACAGTTGAGAAGGAGGAGAATTCCAGATGGAAAACAGCACACGAATTCAAGTTGCAAGCCGAAGATGCCGTATTGCGTGCACGGCGCTCATATTCTGCACGCCGGGTGCGGTGGCGTTTCTGTGGTATTTCTTCAACGAATTGTATCCAAGAGTGCCGGGGATACCCCTGCCGGTCCGCGTGGACCACGACCTCACGGCCATGACGCGGTTCCTTGCGTTTCTCGCACAGCTTCCCCCCACCGCTCTGGCCATATATCAGCTTGTGATACTCCGGAGACTGTTCACTCTCTACGAGAAAGGAAAGATCTTCGCCGCCGAAAACGTGGAATGCTATCGAAGATTGGGGTGGATGCTGATTGTCTGGGTCGGGTGCGAGATCGCGAGCAATTCACTGCTTAGCATCGCGTTGACATTGAGCAATCCGCCCGGCCAGCGCGTCGTGACGCTGGGAGTGAGTTCGGGGGAGTTGGCCAGCCTTTTTATCGGCATTGTGGTGTTGGTTATCTCCTGGGTGATGGATGAAGGGCGAAAGATCCTGGAGGAGCAGTCCCTGTTCGTGTGAGGAGAGATATGGCCATCATCATCAATCTGGACGTAATGCTCGCCAGGCGTAAGGTGAAGTCGAAGGACCTGGCGGAATTTGTGGGAATCACCGAACAGAATCTCTCTCTCATCAAAACGGGCAAGGTGAAAGGCATCCGGTTGTCGACTTTGAATTCGATCTGTCGATTCCTGGCCTGTCAACCGGGAGACCTCCTGGAATACCGGGAGATCGCCGCCAATCCTGGAGAGGGAGGCGAGGGGTAGTCCCCAATCACGGGGCAGCCGGGTTTCGGAATTCGTCCTCTCCGGTGGAGGAGGCCTTCTTTCGCTGGGGAAGGACGGAAAACGACATTTTCCCCGATTTTGCGAACTCCATTCCCGTTCCGAGGGTGAAGGCTTGTCTTGCAGCGTTCTTGGGATCATCGACAATTCCCTTGAGGATTGGCCCTTGAGATGCTACATCCGGCAGTGGGCGAAGCGCCCGTCACCCCGCGGAAACGACATGCGCTCGCGGCGATGAATGCAAACATGCCCGCCGTCCGCCTGCGATTGCCGGAACGGGGGTGCGCCGGAAGGACGCATTGCTGCAATCTGGCAGCGGAAAGTGAGGAGTGTGCTTGAGTTTCAAAATGGTCTCCGTCTTGTTCTTGATATGCGTACTGGCTTGTGCGGGGCCGTGTGCCGGGGCGAATGCCGCCAGGGCGGCAAACGGGTCCGGGGCTTCGATGGAATCCAAAGGCGGATTGTCGAAAGAGAACGGCGAGGAGTTCAGAAGGGCGTTGGAGGAGATGGCCCCACTGACCATCGGCTGGACGTCGGACGCGAGAGACAGGGCGATCGAGACGGACGACGGGACCATTGACCCTCGGGATCTTGCGGTTCTTGCCGTGCAACGGACTTCTCTGCCCTACCGGGATGAGTTGGAAAAGGCGTGGAGGAAGCTTCCCGCCGACGGTGTGAATACCCCGGAGATGGAAATGGATCGATTTGAAAACAACCTCATTGAGAGAATCACCGATCTCGTCATCCAATGGAGAAGCGGGGGTCGTGGTGGGAACGAAACGGAAGAAAGCCGCGAGACGCCCGGGCAGCCGTGAAAACATAAAGGATACGGGTACGGGGGAGGATTCCATATGCGAACCGGGAGACGGCTTTGGTGGATCGTTTGTCTGTTGCTCGTGTGGCATTGTCAGGTTGCGGCCCAGGAGGGCGCTCTTCCGAACGGTTTTGTATACGTTACCGAAATCGTTCCGGATATCAAAGTGGAACTCCGCTATTTCACGCACAACAATTTCATCGGTGAACCCATAGATGGATACCTGGCGCCAAAGTGCATCCTGACCAGGCAAGCGGCGGAGGCGCTCAAGGGGGTTCAGGAAGACCTGAAACGCTTCGGCCTCGGCCTGAAAATCTATGATGCCTATCGGCCTCAACAGGCGGTGGACCATTTCGTCAGATGGGCGAAAGATCTGGGTGACGTCAGGATGAAACAGGAATTCTACCCGCACGTGCAGAAAGAGAATCTATTCAAAGAGGACTACATAGCGGAAAAATCAGGCCACAGCCGTGGCAGCACGGTTGATTTGACCGTTGTCTCCATCGATGCAAAACCAACGGATGCAGGCCTCGACATGGGAACCGGTTTCGACTATTTCGGAACCGAATCCTGGCCCGATTGTCCTGGAATCGAGCCGAACGCACGGGCGCATCGCATGCTGCTTCTCTTTGTGATGGAAAAGCACGGTTTCAAACCCTACCCCAGGGAATGGTGGCATTTCACGTTGAAAGACGAACCGTATCCCGACGCCTGTTTCAATTTCCCGGTTCGCTGATGCTTCGAGACGAAGGCCCGCTGCCCGTCACGGTCTGCCATTCCGTCCCCCGCGGGAGGAGAGACAGAAATGGATGATGACTTCTGCCGTGCTCGACGGGGGAGAAGATCGCTTTCGATGGCGGAGGTTCCGGCGTGAGGTGACCGGCTCGCAAATTGAACGGGCCGGCTGTGAAGCCGGCCCGCACATGAACCCTCAGTATCCCATGGTAGGGAAACGTCTGACCTTCACAGGTCTTCAGGAGAGATAATCTTCGTTGACATAACGGCCTTCCAGCAGGATGCGAAGTTCTTCCAGTTCGGCCTTTTCCTTCAAGGACTCGGCATTGATTTCTTTGGCTTCTCGTCTCTTGCGCAGGCAGTTCATAACACCCTCCATATTTCAAACAATGCTAATGGTTATTGGATGCGAATCACTCTCATTTACGAGAATAAGATAAGCCCCCATAGCTCCGTGTCAAGGAAGGGTGCGAGAATTTCTCGGCGGGCAATGCTTGCGCTTTTGCCGACTCTATGAGAAGCCGTCTTGTAGTATCAGTTCCATGGCCATGAAGGATACCTCGAAGGGTAGATGAGGGAAGACGGCCGTCCTTGTTTCCACGAAACCGAGACGCCGATACCATTCTTTCAGTTCAGTATGGCCGGAGATGATGCCGATTTCGATACGATGCGAACCCATGTTGTGAGCCCGTGATGCGGCATGGTGGACCAGTGCCGCGCCGAGACCGGCGCGCCTGTATTCGGGCAGGACGGCGAGCCTTTCGAGATAGCACGTCTCCGGCCGGGCTCGTTCGAGCGCCACGCATCCGCAGGGCAGCCCCTCCCGCTCCAGAATGAAGTAGTGGACCCCTTTTCCGATCACGGACGCAATCCAATCGGGCCGGCAATTCGAAGGGTGTTTCGGACAGTTTTCCTCGGTGAGGCCGAACCGGACGGCCACGTCTTTGAAAGACTTCTTGATGATGTCCACCAGTATGGAGACATCTGCTGGAAGGGCATCCCTGATTGAATGGCTCATGACCAACCTCGTGGCACAGGCGCAGGATCGTGCGCGTCGGGCGCTCCTGCATCGCGGCTGTACGACTGCAGGCGCAGTCGGGATGTGGAACGGGATATACACCCTTACAGGAAATACACCGGCAGTTGCCTCATTTCAATCGCTATTTTGACTCCGGCAGGCTATCTCCGGTTCCTCCGAGATGATGAAACAGGCAGCCGAGTCATCAAAAAGGGTTGAATCCCGGCTTGTCCACGTCGAATCCCACCCATGGTCGAGTCCACCCGGTACGGTGCGGTGGAGAGGGACGGAAAGGGCGGCTTCGCCCTGAATACCCCGGAGTTGGAGGACCGACTGCGACCTCAGCGCAAAGGAAAGAGTTCGATTCTCTCTTGTCAAATTCCCGATGGGTTCTAAAATGTGGAGGAAGTCGGGTTGGGGGTGAGCTCGTGAAGCGCCGTTGCGGTCTCAGAGGATCAAGAAGATAGCGGGTTTGAGAGGAAATGTTGTCTCCGGTGGAGATCCAGTTTTGCAGGGATGCCGCTATCAAGGTGCTGGGGTTGTTGCTTCACGCAACCTTTCCCGCAGCCGTTTTCACCATTAGCTGCAACATCTCCATCCGGGAGTTCCTGCGCGAGTTGGGAAGGCGGGGACTGGTCCTGAGAGTCATTGCCGTCAGCAGTGTTGTGACCCCGCTCATCACGGCCGGGATGCTCAAGCTGATTGAAGTTCCCCTTCTTTGCACCGGCGTCATGTTGATTGCCGCCATAGCGCCCGGCGATTCTTTCGCGCTCCTCGAAGCGAGGAAGAAGAAGGGCAATATTCCCCTGGCCGCATCGACCATGGTGTTGCTGTGCCTGATCATGCCGTTCACTGTGCCCATATGGCTTTGGATCTACAGTCGATGGTTCCCCCTGCATCTGATGGCGTCCCCTGTGCGTCTTTTTGCCGAGATCGCTCCTTTGACGATTGTGCCTCTCGTGACGGGAACGCTCCTGCATGAGTTCTTCCCCGCTCAGACAAGAGTCCTCCAGATGATTGCCGGGAGATTTTTCGAGGTGGCTCTTCTGATCGTGAGCCTCGCCGCTGTTGTTCTGGGTGTGGAGGGGTTTGCCGTTTACACTTTTACGTCCATTGTCCTGATCTTCATCATCGTGTCTCTGGCCCTTGTGATCGGATACTATGCTGGGGGATCGGAGCGTCAGGACCGCATTACTCTCGGCCTGAGCTGCTCGCTCGGCAACCTGGCGGTCGTGCTTTATGTTGCCCACGAAAGCTATCCTGGAGTCCATCCCCTTGCCGCAGCAATAGCATTTGTCATGATCAGGTGGGCCGTCATCACTTTTTGGCATCTGGTCTTGAAGTTTCGGCTGTGGCGCCGGAGAGCGACCGTGGTTTGAAAATTCCGTACCGCAAGGGCGTCAGCCCCGAACGTTCGGTGGGGTGATGGCGTGCGGTCTCGTGTGGATGTCCTCCCAATTCCCGTTGGGAATCTGCCCGGTGCCCGACCTGCCCGGCGTTCTGCCGGGGCGCAGGTCTGGAGGAGAATAGGGCTTGTCCCTCTGCGGCCGACAGGTTGCAAGAGGATGGTTGCCGAGGCGTGCGCCCCGCGTGGATCGCTCAATCGGATTGGCCTGGCAGCCAGAGATAATAGAAGCCGTTCAGCAGGGGAGGAATAGCTTCCGAGAGTCCCAGGTCGATGAGATTTATCTCGGGCGCCCCGGCAGGCCTGCTGGTGGACGTGTTGTAGAGATTGTCGTCGTGGTGTTCGGTGCGACGGTAAACCACAACTTTGGCGTTTTCATCCAGTGAGGCCAACCTGGCGGCGCTGCGAATCGCATCGTCCAAATATCCGATTCGATCGATGAGCCCGAGGCGGAGAGCGTCTGCGGCGAGATATATCCGCGCCGATGAGACATCGGCTTTCGCTTCGTCGCTGAGCCTCCGGTGAGCCACCACGAGGTTGAGGAATCTCTCCCCCAGATCATCGATCAGCTTCTGAACGATCCGTTGCTCCTCTTCGGTGGCTTTCCGAAAAGGCGATCCCATGTCCTTGTTCTTCCCAGATTTGTCGGCTTCCATCGTAAGCCCTATCTTGTCCATGAGCCCGCCCACGTTCGGTCTCAGGAAAACGACTCCGATGGACCCCGTGATCGAAGTCGGATGGGCCAGAATACAATCTGCGGGAAGAGCGATATAATACCCCCCAGAGGCCGCAACCCCCATCATGACGGCAACCACCTTGACCTTGCTGCGTTCCTTGTATCCCATGATTTCATGGTAGAGCATATCGCTGGCGGTTACGGAACCTCCGGGGGAGTCGATCTTAAGAACGACTGCTTTGATGTCCGTGTCCTTTTCGGCCTTTTTCAATTCCGAAACGACTTCCTGAACCGTACTGGGCCTGCGTCGGAGGGCCAATTCCTTTTGACTGTCCGAAATGAACCCCTTGATTGGAATGATCAGGATTTTTTCCTGCCCGGCACCCTGCAAGGTGAACTCTTTGAGTGGTTCGGAAGCGTCGGGGAAGAGCGTAATCTTCGGTTTGATGCAACCGGAGGCGATGAGCGAGAGCACGGCGAGAAAGAGGCACGCGCACGGTCGAAAGACGAGAATTTTTCGGAACATGATCCCCTCGGGCGGAATGAGAGATGTTGGGGCCGATGCAAATCGACTGCCCATTGTACATCAAAGAGGCACGTCGACAAAACCATGAAACGTGCGGCTCGAATCGGAGGCCGGGCAACCCAAGAGGGTTGATCTCACGGATTCGAGCAACCCGGGTGCGAGATGCTGCATTGTTGTCCTCGGGTCCCGGCCTGGAATTCGGGTTGAAAAGAAGGCGCCAAGTGTTTAAAATTAGCACACATCCAATGGAAAAAGAGCTGGCTGAGGCCCGTTCCGCCATGTTTGCCCGGTTTTCACCCTTGATTTGTCGAGGCAAAATGGCTGTTGCGCCCGCTCGTGAATGAAGGAAAGATAGATGGCTTTGTTGGATATTTGCAAGTACCCGGATTCAGTACTGAGACAGAAGGCATCCCCGATAGAACTGGTGGACCGCGAGGTGCTCAGACTGATAGATGACATGGCCGAAACCATGTACGACGCTCCGGGAGTCGGGCTTGCCGCCAACCAGGTGGGAAGACCCGTTCGACTGATTTTGGTCGATCCGCAACGGGACGACTGCGGGCATGGGTTGATTGTGCTGATCAATCCGGAAATTGCTGCAGCCTCCGGCGAGATCACCTGGGAAGAAGGATGCCTCAGCGTCCCGGAATACTATGCAAACGTCAAACGCTTTGCTGAAGTGACGGTTCGCGGTCTCGACAGGAATGGGCAGGAAGTGGAAATCACTGCATCGGGATTGCTGGCTGTGGTCTTGCAGCATGAAATCGATCATTTGGATGGTAAATTGTTCATCGATCGGATGAACCCGGTTGCCAGGGACATATTCAAGAGAAGATGGAAAAAAGTTCAGAAGGAAGGCAAATCATAGAGACCGACATTCCCAGCCTGATTTTCCTGGGAACGCCTGATTTTGCGGTTCCCTCACTCATCAAGCTGATTGACTCCGGCGTTTCAATTCGTCTTGTGGTGACTCAACCGGACCGCCCGAGCGGACGAGGAATGAAGGTCGGTTCCCCCCCGGTCAAGATTGCGGCGGAGAGACTGGGCATACCGGTTTATCAACCCCTGAGGGTCCGGGGCAGTGAGATCATCGAATACATTCGCTCGTTTGGAGCGGAGTGCGCGGTTGTCGTCGCCTACGGGCAGATACTCCCTCAGGCTTTTCTGGATTCCTTCCCGCTGGGCGTCGTCAACGTGCATGCTTCACTGCTTCCTCGCCACCGTGGCGCTGCTCCGATCCACCGGGCCATCCTCTCCGGGGATCGCGTGACGGGAGTGAGCATCATGCTATTGGATGCCGGGATGGATACGGGACCCGTTTTCAGCCAGCGGGAAGTTCCAATCTCAGAAGAGGATGCCTTCGGTGTCGTGCACGACAAACTCGCGGAGACTGGGGCCGGTCTCTTGATCGAGACCCTGGCGGCGCGAGGAAAAGGGCTTCTCACGCCTCGGCCTCAGGAAAACGATGCTGCGAGTTACGCTCCTCCCTTGAAAAAAGAGGAACTGCGTGTGGCATGGGACCAGAGCGCCCAACGCATCGTGAATACCATACGTGCATTCGATCCGTGGCCCGGCGCGTTCGGTTTCTTGCAGGGGAAGCGGGTGAAGTTCTACGGTGCTTCGATTCTGAATCTGAGCGTCCAGGGGGAGCCGGGCAGAATTGTCGGTCGTAACGAGAAGGGTTTGGCGGTGCTGGCGGGTGACGGGCAGGTGTTTTCCATTGGCGAATTGCAGATGGAAGGGCAGCGCCGCATGAGCGCGGACGAATTTCTCAGGGGGCGGCCCATGCCTCCTGGTTCCTGCCTCCAATGAACGGTATGGATCGGGACGGTGTTTTGATGAATGTCGGCGAACGCCCGTCGAACGGCGGCAAATCCCTCAGAGAACCCGAGAAAATCACGTTCGTGGCCCTGCTTGGGCTGACTGCGATCCTGATCGTTCTCATCCTCGCGGTTTTCTACATCGTTCCATATTACGGATTTTCCAGGCTTTACGTGCACCTCCCCTGGATCATGGGAATCCTCATGTTCAGTTTGGGTGTTGCGGTCGTAATGATGTTCTCGCTCTTCATCGCGGCCGCTCTCCTGGGGCGTGACATCCCATTCTCTCATGGACTGAGAAGCTTTGCGGTCAAGATGCTTCTGCCGGTTCTGGAGGTGGTCGGCAGATTGATCGGGTTGCAGAAGGAGGAAGTCCAGCATGCCTTCGTAGCCGTCAACAACGATTTGGTGCTGGCGCAATGCAGAAACGGGCATCCTCCGAAGAAGATACTGCTGCTGATGCCCCATTGCCTTCAGGATTCCGAATGCACCGTGAAGGTTACCTACAAGGTCGAGAACTGCAAACGTTGCGGCAAGTGCGTGATAAAAGACCTCCTGGCCTTGTCCGAGAAATACGGCGTTTCGCTGGCGGTTGCGACGGGAGGGACGTTCGCTCGCCGCATCGTTATGGAAACCCGCCCGGACATGATCATCGCCGTCGCGTGTGAACGCGACCTGACGAGCGGCATACGCGACACCATCCCCATGCCGGTTTACGGCGTATTCAACGAGCGTCCGTTCGGACCGTGTTTCAATACTCGGGTTGCTCTCGATCGCGTTGAGTCGGTCCTGCAGAGTGTTACCGCCCCCAGGCGGGATGCGAAATGATCGACGCCAGGATTTTGGCTTTTCAAGTCCTGCTGCACGTCGAGCAGAAGGCTTCGCATCCGGACCGCCTGATCAGAGCCGTTCTGGAGCGTCATGGGCGTATGGAGGAGCGGGATAAGGCCCTCCTTACGGAACTCGTCTACGGGACGCTTCGCTGGCAGGGACGCCTGGATTGGCATATCGATCGGTTGAGCAAGGTGAAACCGTCCAAGATCGTTCCTGCCGTTCGAGTGCTTCTGCGGCTCGCCCTCTACCAGATCCTCATGCTCGACCGCATACCTGCGCATGCCGCCGTCAATGAGTCGGTCAAGATCGCCAAATCAACTCAGCCCGCACATCTTGTGAGTTTCGTCAACGCAGTTCTCCGGGAAGCCGTGCGCCGCGGAGAGAACTGGGACTGGCCCTCGGTTGCGGAAACCCCCGCCGAGCACCTTGCCGTCATGACGTCGCACCCGCTCTGGTTCGTCCGAAGGTGGATCGAGGAGGTCGGGTTCGAGGAGACGAAGGGCCTGTGCGTCGCCAATAACGGGATCGCGGCGCTGGTCCTGCGTGTCAACCGCCTGAAAGCGGATTCTTTTCGTGTCCTGGAATGGTTGAGGGAAAACGCGATCGATGCCGCACCCTCTCCCCACCTCGAGGATGCCGTCCGGGTATCGAGCCTGGGACGGGATGTGGCCGGGCTTCCCATGTTCGCTGAGGGCTGGATACAGGTTCAGGATGAAGCTTCGCAGATCGTTTCGCACCTCCTGTCGCCGGAACCGGGAGAGCGGGTGCTGGACCTCTGCTCGGGATTCGGGGGCAAGTCCACTCACATGGGCGCCTTGATGCGCAATGAGGGAGAGATCGTCGCTGTGGACACGTCTGCCTGGAAGCTCGAGGAGTTGAAGGAAAACGCGGAGAGGCAGGGAATCGAAATCATTCGTCCGCTGGCGGCCGATGCGATCGAAATTTCGCCGGACCGGATAGGAACGTTCGACTGTGTGTTGGTGGACGCCCCGTGCAGTGGATTCGGATCGATCCGGAGGAAACCGGACATAAAATGGGTCCGCCATCCCAAGGACCCCTTCCGATTTGCCCGAGTGCAGAAGGAAATCCTGTCTCACGCGGGGAGTTTTGTGAAAAGGGGCGGCGTCCTCGTTTACGCGACGTGCACGATCTTCAGGGAAGAAAACGAAGAAGTAGCGGCGGATTTTACCGCCGTTCACCCGGATTGGCGTTTGGAACCCGCTGTAGATTACCTGCCCGAGAGGTGCAAGTCCATGGAGGAGCGCTCCTTTTTCAGGTCGTGGCCGCACCGGCACGGCATAGACGGATTTTTCGGCGCACGCTGGCGATACTGCGGCTGAACCGGGGAGCGGAATCGCCGTCATACGCGCCGCGGGAGGCAACGCCGGGCGGCGGCGGAAAATCCAGATCCCGCTCGGGTCAGGAAACCTTCGAGCCCGGTGAGACCGGCCGATCGGCGGTGAGCAGCCTCAGCGCATCCCCATCGTGTACGGCCAGGATCATCCCCTGTGATTCAATGCCCATCAGCCTGGCGGGCTGGAGGTTCGCCACCAGAACAATCTGCTTTCCGATCACGTCCTCCGGCGCGTGGGTCTGCGCGATTCCGGCCACAACCTGACGCTCTTCGCCTATGTCTACGATGAGCCTGAGGAGCTTCTTCGCGTTGGGAATCCTCTCCGCATGCTTCACCACCCCGACTCTCAGATCGATCTGTTTGAAGAGTTCATACGGAATCGCCTCGACCTTCTCCGGGGGGGTCGGCGCAGGGGGCGGACTCTTTGGCGGCTTGGGAGGCTTTGCTTCTTTGGGCCCTTTGGCGTCGATTCGAGGAAAGAGCGAGTCGCCTTTGGTGACGAGCGCTCCTTCCTCGAGACTCCCCCAGCGGGCGTCTTCCTCGAGACGCAGATCGAAGGCCATTTTCGGAATCCGGAGGCGATTGAGCATCTTCTCGGCCGTGGAAGGCATGAAAGGGGAAACAAGGACTGCAACGATCTTGTTGACCTCGAGGAGGTTCCGGATCACGGTCTCAAGCCTGGGGCCCAGTTCGGGGTCTTTGGCGAGGTTCCAGGGTCCCTCCTGGTCTATGTACTTGTTGGCCGCATTGATGCATTCCCAAATGGCGATCAGACCCTTATGAAAGGCGAGTTGCGGTATCTCATGCTCCACGGCGCTGATTGCACCCATCGTTTGCCGCTTGAGCTGGAGGTCTGACTCGGTAGCTTCCGATCCGAACGGCGGGACTTTCCCTCCGAAATACTTCTCGGTCATGGCAAGGGTTCTGCTAAATAGATTGCCGAGGTCGTTCGCCAGATCGGCATTCAGTCTCTGGACGAGCGCCTCCTCGCTGAAATTCGCATCGAGCCCGAAAACCATCTCGCGCAACAGGAAGTAGCGAAAAGCGTCCAGGCCGTAGAGAGGCACGAGGTCCAGGGGGCGAACGACGCTGCCTCGGCTCTTGCTCATTTTTCCCTCGTCTGTTTTCCAATACCCGTGAACGTTCAGGTGCTGGTAAAGGGGCAGCCCCGCGGCCTGGATCATGGTGGGCCAGTAGATGCCGTGCGGCTTAAGGATGTCCTTTGCAATGGTGTGTTGGACGACCGGCCAGAACTCGTGAAACAATGGGCCATCCGGGAATCCGAGGGCTGAGACGTAATTGATGAGGGCATCGAACCACACGTAGGTGACGTAGCGGTTGTCGAAAGGGAGGGGAATGCCCCAACTCAGACGTTCCACTGGACGGGAGATGCAGAGATCTTCCAGGGGTTCCCGCAGGAACGAAAGCACCTCGTTCCGGTAGCGTTCCGGGCGGATGAAATCCGGGTTGGATTCGATGTGGTCGATGAGCCAGTCCTGGTATTTGCTCATTCGGAAGAAGTAGTTGGCTTCCTCCCGCTCGACGGGTTCTTTGTCGTGATCGGGGCACTTCCCGTCGACGAGTTCGCGCTCGGTGTAGAATCTTTCGCAGCCGACGCAGTAGAGACCCTTGTAGGTGCTGAAATAGATGTCGCCCGAATCGTGCACCTTCTGCAGGATGTACTGAACGGCGCGGACATGACGCGGTTCGGTAGTGCGGATGAAATCGTCGTTGCTGATGTTGAGGAGAGGCCAGGTGTCTTTGAACAGCCCGCTGATCCGATCCGCGTAGCTTTTGGGGTCCATCCCGGCCGCCTGTGCCGCCTGGACGATCTTGTCACCGTGTTCGTCGGTGCCGGTGAGGAAAAAAGTCTTGCAGTCCGACAACTTGTGAAAACGGTTCATCACGTCCGCCACTATGGTGGTGTAGGCATGACCGATATGGGGTTCTGCATTAACGTAATAGATTGGAGTGGTTACATAAAAGCGATTCATGCACGGATCCTTCTGCGCCTCGCGTCTCAGGTTTTCTTTCCGCGCTTCCCCCCGCCGGCGGACCGCGCAGCGAGCACGCGATCGGCACGGGGAGGGGAAGGCGATGGTGGATCGGCTTTCCCTCAGCCAGGGGAACCCCGTCATCGGACGGCAGGGTTTCTCACTCGGCGGGGGCCACACTCTTCTCGATTTCCTTGCCGTCTTCAAGCAACACGGTGATGGTCCTCTCGATGATGTTCTGGCGTATCACCTTCCCGCGTCCTTCGGGGATCTCGATTTTCTTGCCGAGTTTGGGCATATCCTTCTTCAATTCCTTATAGGTGTCATATTCATACTGGAGGCAGCACATGAGACGGCCGCAGGCTCCGGAGATCTTGGTGGGATTCAGACTCAGGTTCTGTTCTTTGGCCATTTTTATGGAAACGGTATGAAAGTTCTTCAGGAATGAGGCGCAGCAGAGAGGCCGTCCGCAACTCCCAAGCCCGCCCACCATTTTAGCCTGGTTCCGAATTCCGATCTGCCGAAGCTCGACGCGCGTTCTCAATCGCCGAACGAGGTCTTTCAGGAGTTCACGGAAATCCACCCGACCGTCGGCCGTAAAGTAGAAGATGATCTTGCTGCCGTCGTAAAAGTACTCCACGTCCACGAGGTTCATCACGAGGCTATGGGCCGCGATGCGTTCGAGGCAGTAGTTCTTGGCGTCCATCTCTATTTCGAGGTTCTTGCGGTGCTTTTGTATCTCCTCTTCGGTCGCCGGGCGATCTATCTTCTTGAGATCGGCCGGATGGACCCTTGGATCTTTCGGAAAGGGAGCCTCTGCCACTTGCCCGAGCCCGATGCCCTGTTCCGTGTGCACAATCACATAGTCATCCCTCTTGAGCTGGAGGTCCCCAGGGTCAAAGTGATAAACCTTGCCTCCCCTTCGAAAACGTATCCCCGCTACCTTGTCCATATAAGCCTTTCTTTATCGCAAGACAAACACCCTCCAACACCAGTTGCTTATTGGCGTTTTGCCGAAGATCCCGGAGAGCTTCTTCGACGCAGCCGTAGAGTTCGAATAGAGATTCGGCCGAGGCGTTCTCGACGGAATCGAGCAGTTCCGCGTTCGGCTCGAAGACGGCCTCTCGACCGATCCCCAATCGTGTGAGGATGATATCGCGTATCCAAAGTTTAATATATTTCAGATCCTGCTCCAAGTCCTCGGTGTCCCTGGCCCACTGGGTTGTAAGAGCGAAAAAATCGAGCATGGAAAGCGTTCGAAGAGTGCGGACCGACTCCAGCACCTGCCTCCAATGGGCGATGTGATTCTCATCCGTCAACAATCGCGCCTTTTCGAGGCTTCCCTCCGCCAGGAAAGCGAGTTCCCTCGCACGGGTTTCGGGAATATGAAACGTTTCTTCGATATGCCGTGCAACGTAGGAGTCGTCGAGAGGCTGAAACCTGACGTGGCAGCAACGGGAAACGATCGTGGGGAGAAGCATCTGGGGTTCGGGAACGGTCAGGAGGAAAATGTTCTGAGCCGGGGGTTCTTCAAGGAGCTTCAAGAGAGCGTTTGCCGCTTCGTCTCGAAGATTTTGGGCGTCCTCGATGGATATCATCCGGTATCGCCCCTCGAACGGGCGGTAGCGGCAGCGCTCCTGAAGGCCGTGGATTTGGGGCAGTCTGATGTAGGCGCCCTCGCTGAGGATGTGAATCAGGTCGGGATGGTTGCCTTCGTCGGCTTTCCGGCACGAAGAGCACGCGTCGCAACAGTCGAAGTCCTGAACGTTCAAACAGTTCAATGTCTTGGCAAACTCCTTCGCCAGGGTGGTCTTGCCGCTCCCGGAGGGACCGCTGAAGAGAAGTGCGTGCGGGATGCGTCCCGTCCTCACGATCTGCCGAAGGAACCGTTTTGTCCGGGGTTGGCCCGGGACCCCGCTCATGGACATGCTGGCCCCCTACGGGGAAGGAACGGCGGGCAACTCATGGCGCCGCTTCCTTCTTCGCGGCGGGCGGCCATATGGACAATTGCACCGCCGATTCCTCGACCTCGTTCTTATCCGGAACCTGTCCGTCCATCTGAATCTCGGGCAGGCCTTTCAAGAAGAATCTCGAAAAGAGCGGTTGATAGGAAGTCCAGCAAGAATCTCCTTCCTTGGACTCCGAGAGAATCCGGGAGAGTGTGTGCATTTTGGCGTCGAGATCATCCGCGAAATGCAGCACGAAAGCCTCTCGCGTCATGGGAAGTTTCACTGCTCCGAACTCGGTTTGCCCGTGGTGGCTCAGGATGAGATGTTTCAAGAGCAACGCTTCTCGAGAGGGGAAATGTTTTATGATCCGAATCTGTTCGTCGAGGATCTGAGTTCCGAGAACCATATGCCCCAGAAGACGTCCTGAATCGGAATACTCGATATAGAGATCGTAGACAAATTCTTGGATCTTGCCGATATCGTGCAAGAAGGCTCCTGCAATGAGGAGGTCTCGGTCCAGGTCGGGGTAATGTGCGCAAACCTGGGATACCAGCCCTACAATGGAGGCGGTGTGCTCGACCAACCCTCCCAGGTAGGCATGATGCACCGACTTGGCGGCGGGGGCCAGCTTGAACCCCGCCATGAGATCGCGATTCGCCAGGATGTGGTTCACCAATTGATGTAGAGGAGGACTCTTGACGGTCGCGAGAATCTTCTTCAACTTCCGGTAAAGAGCGGTGACATCGGCCGGGCAGACGGGAAGAAAATCGGTGGGATCGATCTCCGCAGGCGACACCGGGGAATAAGCCTGGACCTGAATCTGCAATTCATCCCTGAAGAGTTCGCTCTTTCCACGGATGCACACGGGCGTTCGTAGCGAGATGGATTGCGACGCATGCTCGGCATTTTCCCATATCCGACCCGTTATGGAGCCGGTCTTGTCCAAAAGCTTGAGCGTCAGGAAAGGGGAACCGTTTCGAGCGACGCGCAATTGTTTTTCTGCGACCGCAAAAACGGAAGAAACTTCTTGCCCCGGCTGTATGTCTGTTACAAAAACCTTAGCCACTCTGCTGCTTCATCCCATTTCTATCGCATAAACCTCGATGGCCCGGCCAGGTTGCAACGAAGGATGAAAAGGGGATATGCGGTCCCATTTTCAAATGATCTCCGGTATGCATTCACACACAGGAGCGCAAGAACGAGAGAAAGACGTCATCCCCGCGAAGGCCGAAATGCAGCTCTCCGAAAGGCCCCGCTTGCACGGGGGCGGAGATGCCGGCAACCATTTGGCGCCATCCAAAGGTTGTTCCGGCAGGGCAGAAACGTCACTACAACAACTCATTCAACTTATTGTATATTATAAGATAGCAAGACATGTCAAACCGCCTTTTCAAGATGCATCCGATCCGGCATCCGATCGGAGTTCGGCGGGCGTGACTCCGAGAGCTTGTCTCGTGCGAATGGGGCAACCCGTCCGCATGGCGGAGGTTGCCCGGGGACGGCGAAATATGCCGATGTCCTGGCGGATGAGCTTGGGGGCAGTCGCACGAAGGGAGCGGTTTACGTGTCGCGGGGGAGGGGAGGCGGGTTCCGTCGGGATATCCGATACGGGTCTTTGGGAAAAAGGGGCTCCGGATGGCTCGCTTCACAAGAAATCCTTGCAGGGAGATACGCAAAAGTTTATAGATTCACTCAAACGAAAGGGCCGCGCCTGGTGAAGCATTTTCACGCTTCCGGGTGAGAAGGGGATGGAATTGCGGCGGCCCTCGAAAAGGGATCATCGCTTAAGAGAGCGGAGTATCGCTCCGGCGGGGGAGCGGTTCGAGTAGTTGGCAATATGGACGCAACGGGGAAGGTCGTATGCCTTTGAAGATTCTTATGGTAGTGTTGATCCTGACACTGCCGATGATTCCTACATTCTGGGCGATTGTCGATATCCCGAAGCGGCGTTTCCCCAGCCGTTCCCGAAAAATCGCATGGTTCGCCGTTGTTGCCACTTTCCCCTGTATCGGCGGGATGCTTTATATCATATTCGCACGGCGGAATACCGAACCGCTGAACCCGTGAAAGCCATTCGCAAGGAGGCGCGAACAACCGATGCTTAACCTTTTTCGAGAACACGCAAGGTCCTGGTTCATTAAGGTCGCACTATTCATCATTGTGATCGTTTTTGTCTTCTGGGGAGGGTACTCGTACACAAGCAGGCAGGAAAGCCAAATGGCTCGCGTTGACGACCGCTACATCAGTATCGTCGAGTACAATCAAGCCTACAACCAGATGCTCGACATGTACAAGCGCCAGATGGGCAAGGCATTTTCGGAGGACCTGCTTCGTCAGATGAACCTTAAAAAACAGGTTCTGGATAGCTTGATCGATCGGTATCTCGTGACCAAGGCCGCCGATCAGTTGGGACTTGCAGCCTCGATCCGGGAGATCCAGGAAAAAGTGATCGAGTATCCCGTGTTTCAGGAGGACGGCAAGTTTGACCAGAACCGATACGTGTTGGTGTTGAGACAGAATCGGATGACGCCCGAGGCCTTCGAGCAGCGTGTATCGGCGGATCTTTCATCGCAGAAAGTGGAGGAATTCGTCAAACGCCGAGCCATCGTGACGGAAGATGAAATTCGTGCAGATTTTTCGTTCAATTACGGGATGGTTCAGCTCGGATATGTGCTCTTCGATCCGCAATCGTTCACCAATTGGGTGGTTGTGGGAGGAAATTCACTGGAAACCTACTACCAGGACCATCTGGACCGCTATAAAGAACCCGAGAAACGCGAATTCTCATTGGTGTTGTTCAAGCCCGGGGCCTATGCGGAGACCGTCGCCGTGACCGAGGACGATGCCCGGCGTTACTATGAGGACAACGGATCGAAGTATCATCATCCCGAAGAAGTGCGCGCCCTCCACATTCTGATAAGTGTGGCGGAAGGATCCCCGGAGCCTCAAGTGGAAAAGGCTCGAGGGGAAGCCGAGAAAGTACTGCTCGAAGTCAAGAGCGGAAAGGACTTCAAAGAACTTGCAAAGAAGTATTCCCAGGATCCGTCCGCAGCTCAGAATGGAGGGGATTTGGGCTTCTTCACGCACGATAGGATGACCCCGGCGTTTTCCGATGCCGCGTTTGCACTGCAACCCGGGCAGGTGAGCGGCCTCGTTCAAACGCCCTATGGTTTTCATATTGTCAAGGTTGTGGAAAGACATGCGGAAAAAACGGAGTCTTTTGAAGAGGCGCGTGCAGGGATCGAATCGTCACTGAAAGAAGAAAAGTCCAGGGACATTGCGTACAAGAAAGCCAGGAGTTTCGCCGACTTTGCTTACGCAGCGAAAGATATTTCGAAAGCGGCCGAAACGGAAAAACTGGAAGTCCTGGGGATGGGGCTGCGCGTGGCGCAGACGGATTCTCTTCCCGGAATGGGAACGACAACGTCCGAGACGATGAAGAGACTCTTCGCGCTGGCGGAGAAGGACGTGAGCGAAGTCATAGAAGATCCGCAGGGTTTTCTGGTGACGCAGGTCAAGGCCGTACAACCTGCGGGAACCCTTCCCTTCGAAAAGGTCAAGGATAAGGTCGAGAAGGATTTCAAGGCAAATGAGGCGAGATCTCTGGCGCAGGCGGCCGCGGACGGGCTTCTTATGGAGGCGAAGAAATCCGGAAGCCTGAAAGAGGCAGGGAAGGCCAGGAAGGTCGAAATCAAAGAGAGCGAATGGTTTTCTCGGCGCGAGCCCTATAAGGATCTGACGCTGCCGCGGGGGGAATCCCAGAACAAAGTATTTCAGTTGGAGGTGACGAGACCTTTTCCCGATCGACCCCTTGATTTGGGAAATCAGTTCCTCGTGTGCCAGTTGCTCGGCAGGAACGAGCCGATGGACAAGCTCGAAAAGGAACGGGACGGCATCAAGAAGCGCCTTCAGCAACAAAAAGAAACCGTAGTGTGGCAGGCGTGGCTCGACGAGCAACGGCGGAACGCTCAAGTTGAGATTTACAGGGAGCCCTGACGCACTGACGTCTCATTCTTCAACCGTTTCCACGCCATGCGGACCTGTTTGAGGGTGTGGCCGGAGTCCTGGCTGTTGTCTATCACGATATGGGAGGAATTCTTCTTGGTGTCGATGGGAAGCTGAATGAGGAGCGTCTTTTCGGCTTCCTGCCTCGTGACCCCGTCGCGGGCCACGAGCCTCGATATTTGAGTCTCACGCGGCGCGTAAACGAGGATAACGAAGTCGAAGTCCCGATCTGCCCCGATTTCGAAAAGCAGCGGGATATCAAAAATCACGACCAGATCGTGCTGCCGATGCAGGGCGGCTCTCCACTCTGCTTCCATGGTTTCCATGACCGCAGGGTGCAGGATAGAGTTGACCTTGCGCCGATATTCGGCGTCGCGAACGATCAGTTCACGCACCTTCCGGCGCTTGAGCCGTCCGTCGGGATCGAAATATTCTTCCCCAAGGAAATCTCTCAGATTCCGCCAACACTGAGATCCGGGACGGACCGCTTCCTTCGCTGTCTCGTCTGCATCCAGGATGAGGGCGCCCAGGTGCTTGAACATCCGTGCGACTGTCGATTTCCCGGACGCAATACCCCCCGTCAGGGCTATTTTTATTCCAGCCATCCGGTTTGATCGATCGACCGCTGACAAGGCGGTTTGAAATCAGTTCGCACCGTCGAGATCTCCCAGCGGGCGTGTGAAGGTAAACTCGAAGGGCTTCTTGACCAATTCGCTTTGCACACGGTCATGGCCGTTGGTGGCGATCGTGAAAGGCAAGATGATGGCGCTTCCGGCAAGCCCGATCGCGCATGCCACGAACGAAATGGGCCGGACGACAAGAGCATCGATGAGGATGAATTCCCCAGCGGGCGATGTGGTAGGGGGTTCATAGGGTTTAAAAGTCGTTGCAACGGTGGTGGGAGCGTTGTCGTCGCCGGCAAAAACAGGCGGTGCGATCAGCGATGCGGCAACGCAGACAAACAGGCAAAAACGGAAGAGTGCTTTCATTGCATTGTCTCCTTTTCCGGTGGCGCGTCCTGACCATGGCGGCCTTGCCCGAGGACCGGCGTTTGACGGCGCATGGTTGCCTTACTGCACAACTCTTCTTATAATCCCTCCTATGTTAAGGAGCAAGCGAATATAGAAGGAATCGTACGAATGCCTCCCATATTGAAGGGCTCGGATGTCCGATCTCTCGCGTGGTTTTCGAACTCGCAGTTTCCGAAAGCATAGTTGTGGTGAAAGCGCTCCTCCCCTCTCGCCATCCAGAGCGCTCGCGGCCATATGGATCGGGGAGTTCGGGGTGAACGGATTTTGGGAAAATGCCGCTTTGCCGCTGTCTTGGGGATCTGAGTGAATGCTTATAGAGTATTCCGGCATGAAGATCACCTTCGTGCCAGGCCGAGTGGCGAGCACTTGATCGCCAAACTCGGGATTTTTCATAATGATTTTGTATTCGCGACTCTCGTATGGTAGTTGATGGGCGGAATGAGAATCAGCGAGTCAATTGCATCCGTTAGAAGCGTGGCGCTTGCGCCATGGACGAAGAGGAACAGGCGGCCTTTTTCTGTTCGGGATGCGCAGGAATAGGAATTTCAGGAATAATGGACAAAAGAACCTTTCTCAAGTGTCTGGGACTGCTCGGTCTGGCCGCAATGCCAACTCCTAATGGATTGCAGGAATGGTTGGAAAAATACGAAGGGGAGTCTTCGATCAGCCTTGCTTCAGATGAGACGTTCTGGGAGCGCATCCGCCGCGGGTACCGTCTGAATCGCGATTACATCGATCTCGAGAATGGCTACTATTGTTTTATGCCCCAGGTAACGCTGGACAACTTCATTCAGCATGTTCGCGAAATCAATTACCAGGGGTCACACTACATGCGGACCGTTCAGATCGAAAATAAGAGGAAGGTTGCCGCCAAATTGGCCGGTTTGTTGGGGTGCTCGGCGGACGAGTTGATCATCACCCGGAACACCACCGAGTCTCTGGACATGATCATCGGAGGATTCGACTGGAAACCGGGCGATGAAGCGGTGATGGCCAAACAGGATTATGGAACGATGCTCCGGATGTTCAAACAAGTATCCAGGCGGTACGGCATGGTGAATAAGGTTGTTTCCGTGCCTCTTCACCCGGTCTCCGACGGGGAGATTGTCGATCTGTACGCTGCCGCCTTTACGGCGAATACACGTCTCTTGATGGTTTCCCACATGATCAATCTGACCGGGCAGATTCTCCCCATCCGGAAGATTTGCGACATGGCGCATCGAAGAGGAGTCCAGGTGATGGTCGATGGGGCTCACGCGGTCGCTCATTTCCGGTTCACGATCCCGGAGCTCAATTGCGATTACTATGGATCGAGCCTGCACAAGTGGCTCAGCAGTCCGTTGGGCGCCGGGCTGCTCTGGATCAGAAAGAAGAGGATCCGGAAGATATGGCCGTTGCTGGCCGAGGAGGCTCGGCCAATGAATGACGTCTCCCGTCTCAACCACACTGGAACGCATCCTTGCCATACTGACCTGGCCATTTCGGACGCTATTGACTTCTATCTCATGGTGGGGCCGGAACGTAAAGAAGAGCGGCTTCGATTCCTCCAGACGTATTGGACCCGCAAAGTGAGGCGCCTTCCCAATGTGATCATCAACACCCCGGATGATCCGGCACGCGCCTGCGGCATCGCCAATGTGGGCATCAAGAACATCAAACCAGCGGACATGGCCAGTATTCTTATGGATAGATACAAGATCTACACTGTCGCGATCGATGGTGCCGGCGTACATGGCTGCCGAATCACGCCGAATATCTATACAATCCCCTCCGAATTGGATGTGCTCGTCTGTGCAATCCGGGATCTGGCGCGGAAAGGCTGAGGCCGATCCCCATCATTTTCCGCCGCGACACGAATAATACTGATCGATGGTATTTTCTCTTTTCTTGCCGCAATACCTGAATGAAGATGTGCTTGAGCAAGCTGTTGTGAGCTCCATATGGTTCCCATATGGAGTCAGTTGCACAAGACCGTAGATGCGTATTCCGGTTTGCGTCGAGTCCGTCGATTTGCGGAAGGGGATCGATAGATTATGCAGGGTGTGCCGAAAGGACTCGCGCCGATCCATCTTGCGGGGCTCTTTCCTCTGAATATTCGCTCCTCCTCATCCATGCACTTCTCTGGAATCCATAAAAAACCCCCGAAACGACGCTTTTCCCCCTGCACTCGCTTGCCGGAACTACCTCAGTATTTCGTCTCTTCCATTGGAGGAGATTTGTCGGGAGACAGCTCCATGACCTCTTTTCCGGAAGGGCTTATCGACAAACGATCGAATATTTTCCGCTCCAGCGCCAGATAGAGATGCAACTTCTGCAACAACGAAAGGCGGTGTTCCAATGTCCTGGCATACCGATCCAGCAAATCGTCAAATCGGTCTGCGAGGGTTACGATGCGGTCATGTTTGACGCGCTTGTCAGCATAGTTGACAAGCAGGGACTCGGTAATGGGGCCCTTCAGGTGAGATGCGTCGAGCGATACATGATCCCCCACAATCGCGGCAACTGACGGGTACCCAAATTCGACCAGCATGGCCGCGCCAAGCTGGTCGTGGCGTTCGCCGGTGCAGAGGCTGCGTTCCTTCGCTATGTCGTGGAGGAGGGCGGCGGCTTCCACCAGTTGAAGATCCAGCCTGATGCCGTTGCCGTTCAAAAGGCGAGCCAGGAAGAGTGCGATTTGCGCTACCATCAAACAGTGTCCTCGGATGTGAGGGGGCATCTCCATTTGACGCATCAGGTTGAGACATGTGCCGCGAGAAGGTATGGCGATCATTGTTGCGGTTCGAATCCTTTCTCTCCGATTATTTCTGCAATATCTTTCATCACAAATATAGCAGTTTCCCTGGAAAATCATAGATCGGGTATCTCGATCGGCAAATCGAGAACGGTAATTATAGGAGAAATGATTGTAATAGCAAATAGTTGAAAGAATTTGCAGCAAGACCGCCGGGGTATGGATTGGTTGATTTCGACTCGATTCAAACGAGCGAAGAGGGTGATTTTGTGTGAAAAGGAGAGAAAACGAAAGTTCAGACTATACTCATTTGGAGAACCAGAGGCTTGAAAAAGAGCAATGGTTTGAATTTCTTCAAAAAGCTGTATTGTATGAAAACCGTTAGACTCTCAATATGTTAGATGGTGAATGATGCTAACACCCGTTGATTCTGGGACATTTCGGGAACTGCCAGGATCGGTCCAAACTCCCGTAGACATCACCAGATCAACTTTGACCTCTCGGACGATAGGGATTATGTTCCGGCCAAACGTGAGCAGAGTGCCGGACATGGCCGTTTCACACAAAGATTAATTCTTGTCGTAAGGAAAATATTAGTCGGGATCTTTTTTTTCCAGGGTCACTTCAGTGGCGTTGGCAGGCTGGTGGCTAACGGGCCGTGAATTATGTCATGGCCTGTTATTGGCTGACACTGAGGGGGAAGGGTGGCTTTTTGCTATGGAAATGGTATGGCAGGAAGTTAAGAGCAAGCTTGAACAGTCCCTGTCCAAGGGACAATACGATTTCTGGGTATCGAACATTGAATTCCTCGGAATCGCCTCAGAACGCCTGCGACTTGGATGTCGGAATCGTTTCCATATCGAATGGCTTCGGGAGAAGCTCGAAGACAAAGTGCTTGTGATCGTGCGGCAGCATTTTCCCGAAGTTCGGAAACTGGAATACGAGGTTGTGGCTGATAATGGGATTTTGACGGTCGCCGAAAACATGGAAGGCCCGAAACAAATTACTTTCAGCGATCTGGTCAAACGTTCAGGGCCGCTCCTGAATCCACGATTCACCTTCGATCAGTTCGTTGTGGGCAAATGCAATCAATTTGCCTATGCTGCGGCCATGGCCATGGCCGGGGCGCAGGAAATATACAATCAATCTTTGTATCTGCTTTCAGACCCCGGATTGGGGAAAAGTCATCTCACTCATGCAGTTGGCAACTATTTGTACGCGCAAAAACCGGATATCCGCGTTCAATATGCCACGACCGAACAGTTCGCGAACGAAATGATCTTCGCCCTGAAAAATGGACGCATCGAGGCGTTCAAAGATAAATTCCGCAGCAACTGCGACGTCCTGCTGCTGGAGAAGGTTGAGTTCCTGAGCGGAAAAGAGAAGGTCCAGAGTGAGTTGGTCTACACCCTGGATGAATTGATGGACCGTGGGAAGAAAGTGGTCTGCACGGGCAGCGCCTTTCCGAGGGACATACCGAAATTGAACACGGAACTCCAATCCAGGCTTGGCGGCATTATGGTCGCTCCGATGGAGCGGCCCGATTTCGGGACGAGAATCGAGATAATAAAGCGCAAGGCTCGAAACGAAAACGTTCAGCTTCCCACCGGGGTCATTGAATACCTGGCGGACCAGATCACGGGGGATGTGCGGCAGCTTGAGAGTTGCGTCGTCGGATTGATCACCAAGACGAACATACTCCAGGTTCCCGCTTCGCTGGAACTCGCGCGCGAGGTCACTCGCACCATGCTGGACTTTATCCCGAAGATCACAATCGACCAGATCATCCATGTTGTGTGTTCCAGTTTCAACATTGAACCGGCGGATCTCAAATCGCCATCGAGGCGAAAGGATCTCGCTGTTGCCAGAAAGATCGGCATGTACCTGTGCCGCAAGTACACGTCCGAGTCGTTGGCCTCCATCGGGAAGTCATTCATGCGGAACCACAGCACAGTGATGTATTCCGTCAATGGAATGAACAAGGAAATCGGTGAGAAAGACGGGAAACTGAAGCGGCAGCTGGATCATGTCATCCGGCGCCTGGAGACGAGCTGCCTTTCGGAATAATCAGGGAAGAGACCTTTCCGGAATTGTGTGGAAGGTTGTCGGGTGCAAGCTGTCGTGGATTGTTCCGGACTCCCGGAAGCGGCTCATGGAAGGAATCGCGGGGGGGGGATGTGCCGTCGCAGCAATTGAGAAGAAGGCATCCCTGCTTCTGTGTGGGCGTGGCCTCGGTCACGGGTGTCGCTCAGAATTCCGAGACGCCGCCGGCAAGACGAAACCCGCGGCAATAATGAGAAAGATCCATCTCTCCATCGTTGATCGGGTGTTCGTTTCCTATACTGTCCGGCCCATTACTGTCCGGCCCATTTCAAGCGCGGAGTCTGTCAATCCCGGGGGTATACCCCTGGCGCCCTATTTCCCCTGATTGATCCTGTCTCTCAAAACACCGGAACATTTGAAGGTGACGACCTTCCGAGGCGACAGGATGATGGGATCGCCGGTTTGTGGGTTGCGGCCTCGGCGCTGGTTCTTGTCCTTGACGCTGAATTTGCCGAAGCCGCTTATCAGGACGTCCTCGCCGCGTTCGAGAGTTTGCTTGACAATCTCGAAAAGCGTTTCGATGACTTGAGCGGATTCGGTCTTCGTGAAGATATTCTTGGCAAAAAGATTTTCGACAATATGGGCTTTCGTCAAAGTCATGCTACAGTCCTTTCTCCGTTCCCCAAGCCGACCCATGTGTGGGGAGATGCCGATCATGCTCCATTTCGCAATTACTTTGTTGAATGTTCTTAGGCTATTACAGGATAATTCCCGGTATTTCAACAAAAAAATGGGATTCTCGGACACGTTGGTACCCTCCTGGCGCTACGCCGCCCGGGTGAAGGGGACACGTGCGGGGAACTCGGAGCTGCCTTGTCCAGGAAATCCTCCTGCAGGACTCCCGCGTCATCTCGTGGCCTTGAAGGTTCTGTTTTGAATGGCGGCGTTTAGCGCCGTCAGAGTATCTTCGCATTGTGCGGCGATTATTCGTTTCTTTCCCAGCGATAGTTCCATTGACTTGATGTTCGTGTTTGCTCGGGAGAGCTTCAACAGTTCGTCCGTTAACTTCATTAAGTCATCATAGGCAGCGGCTGCCCCCGTGAGCATCTCCCGCCCGTCGTCCCCGACCAGGGGCGTGAGAGCGGTGAGGTTTGCCCTCGCGATTCGATCGTAGGTTTTCATGGTCCCTTCGATCAGGTCCATTTCCTCGTCGGTTGCCGCCTGGATGTGGGTGGGGTGGAGGCTGTAGATCTTCAACGCCGCCACAAGAGCCTGGTACGCCATATCTGGAATGGCACTGCGCGCCCCCTGCCGCGAGTATGCCTCAATGAGTCCGGATAGATTTCTGTCGAACCGCTCGACGGCTTCAGATCCCTTTGTCCTCGATAGAGCGGCAGCCTTCAGATTCGTATTCTGCACGGCAAGATCCAGGATGACCCGATCGAGCCGCCTGAATTCGTTCCAGCAGGTTTCGAACTGGCCGAACAGGCGGATTTCTTCAGTCAAATGTTCTTGCTGGAAGATCGGTTCAAGCTGGAGGCGATCCGTTTCAACTTGATCCGCGGCGAAAAGCGCCTGATCGGCGAAGATCCGCGAGTCTTCATCGGTCTCTGCCAGTACGGCGCTTTTTTCCGCTTCGACTGCTCTCAGGAGGTTTATCCGCATGTCCGAGAGGGTTCGACTTTTTTTCACAATGTTGCCAAATGTGTCGACCGTTGAATCGCGAGATCTCAAACCGATCAAGAGAAGCGCCACAAGCAACAGCAGAGAGACGGCCCAAGGCAAAACAACGCCAATCCTCGATGTGTGTTCCAGTTTGCTCATGCTGCCAGACCTCCGTATTGGCGATGGGCAACCCATTGAGTGCGATCCAATCTATCTGTAGACGATCGGCTCCGCCTTGAGCGCGCCTGTCCGGAAGTACTCGTTTTCAGTGTTCCTCGCAATCGCAGGCAGTCATGGGCTGATAGGGACCGCTGCGGATTCCGGCCCCGACAAGTGTTACGAAGGTTGAAGATCGTGGATGTGCTGCCGATTCGGCGCGCTCGGCTCCCTCGGACGGCTTGCCCACCCCCCGGCCAATAAATACACCAAATTCCTTGATTCTACCATTCCACTGTTTTCTATGCTGCGAAAAAATCAACGCGGGCAGTCGGCGATGGCGCTGAAGCGTCCTCGACTGAAGGCCGCTCTCTTGGACGATGGGGGGAGCGTTGAGATAGATCCCGACAGGACGACCATAGAATCACGAGGGGCGGGCGGAAGAACCGCCTTGGGCGAAGCAACGAGCCGACCAGGACCTCGAAGCGTTCATCGTCAACCCCCTGGAGGACATGCCTCCGGGGGTGACGACGGTGCTAAGGAAAAATCCCTAGAAATCAATCGATTTGGTGGCGGTGCAGGGCTTCGAACCCCGGACACTACGGATATGAGCCGTATGCTCTGACCACCTGAGCTACACCGCCGTGAAGTGGATTGATATTTAAAAGAAAAAAGAATGCCAGTCAACAGGAAAATGGGAGAGCCCCCCGGACGCATCGGCCAATCCAGGGAAATTCCTTGGGGATTGCGATTGACAAACCGGCGTATTTCGATCTAATGTTCCTACTTTGAGAATGATAGGCGTTTGTTACGATTATTCGGGAGATTGTGCAATGATTCCCGTGTCAAGGGGTGCATTTTGGTCTCGGGAGAAACGGGAAATTGGCAGAATTGCGATTGTGGCTGTCCCGTTGGAGATTGCGTTTTGAAGGAAGCCCTTTACGAAGTGAAGATCGTCTGTGACTTTGCTGCCGCTCATCACCTCAGGAACTTTCGGGGAAAATGCGAGAGCCTGCACGGGCACAACTGGCGGGTCGAAGTGGTGCTGCGCGGACGCAGGCTGAATGATGCCGGAGTGCTGGTGGATTTCGGAGAGGTCAAAAGCGAAACGCGTTCTATCCTCGCGGAAGTCGACCACAGTTATCTGAACGATCTTCCATTTTTTCGGGACATAAATCCTTCTTCTGAGAATATTGCCCGTTTTTTATTCGAGCGTCTTGCAGAAAAGTTGAACGATGAGAATCGCTGGCTGTATAGTGTTTCGGCGTGGGAGTCGGCCGATGCTTGTGCGACATTCATGAGCGAGTGAGTTGGAGGAACGGGGCTGAGCATTGAAAAGGAGCGCGAAAAATGGAAAGTCTTAAGGATCGGGTTGAAGGCCGCAGGGGAGGACCTCTAACGAGACATCGCGGACACGTCTGGGTAGTCCCTCTGTTAACCTTATTTCTATTTCTGGCGCTTGGAAGTGCCCATATGTGCTGGTCCCTGCAGTACTATCCGCTCTCGCAGGAAGGGGGCGCAGGCAGTCCTCCCGCGGTGGTGAATGAGCCTGCTCAAGCGACCGCAGCTCCGGGCCATGCAACTCCGGAAGCAAAGCCTGCGGCGACGAAGCCGGAGGTCCAGCAGCCGGCGGCTGCAGCTCACGGCGCGGCTGCGCCCCAGGCAGGACATGAACCGTCTAAAGCCGCCGAGCAGAAGGCAGCTCACGGCGCGCCTGCCCTCCCCGGTACGCCGGCTCATGAAGCGGCGAAGACGGGCCCCGAAGCCGCGGCGGAGCATGGTGCCGAAGCGGGGGGCCACGGGGCTGCGCACGGGCCCGCTCTTCCTGAAATTTCCCCCATCCCGGGCGTCACTTTCGTCGAAACCATGATCAAGTTGATGGAGTATGAACTGCACGGGCGGTTTCTCGGATGGCGCCCCAATGATATCATTGTCGGGCCGTTCACGGACAACATCAATAATTATCAATTGGGGGTTCTCGAGGCTCTGCGTTTCACGTCTCTTCGCCTGAAGGATAGCCTGACGCGCATGGGGGATGCCGACACCTACGACCCGGATCTCGAACAGGCGGTGAATCTGCTGATGAACAGCGCCACCAAGTTCTGGTTTCCGTCTGCCGAGAGCTCCTACGGGGAAGCCATGGATCACCTCAAGGCGTTTGTCGAGAAGCTCAAAACGGGGAAACGAAGCTTCTACTATCGCAGGGATAATCTCGTTTTGCTCCTCAGCACTTATAAGGACCTTCTCGGGAATGTGAACAAGACCCTTGTCGCTTCGGACGTGGGTTGGTTCAAGACGGACGATTATTTCTACTATGCGAAGGGTGTCGCGCACGTCTATTCTGAAATCTTGCGAGTTGCCCGGGTTGGCTATAAGACCCAGCTAGCCTCCACAATGTATGGGACCGTCATGATGGACGAGGTGCTGCACGAGTTCTCTCGGGTGGAGAAAATCGAACCCTGGTTGGTGCTGGATGCCGATCTTGGAGGCTTTTTCGCCAACCACCGCGCCAACCTGAACGCGCCGTTGAGCGAAGCAGCTCATTTGCTCGGCGTATTGAGCCAGTTGTAGGAGATTTCCGAACCGGCCGTTGCGGGGATTTTCCTTTCCAGAGGATCTTCCCCGCAACGGTTGCGTCGGCCCATGTCCGATTGTATGGCGGCCGTTCGTATGCCATGATCGGGCGTGCCCACCTTCCGTGGCCCCTCCGCGCATCGTTGCGTCTTTCATGCGCCGAGGCAGAGCCGTTCAGCTACCTCCAGTCCTCTGCTTTTGTTTCCTCAGAGCCCCTTCAAACCGCTCTTTTTGTTTCATGAAATATGACTGATTTTTAGGATTTGTTTCGAGAACCCTGTCGATGGTCTCCAGTGCGAGTTCGTACTGTCTATTGGCGAAGTATGCCTCCGCAAGGGTGTCGAGAATTTGGGCATCTGCATTCAGGCTGGCGGCGTTCCATGCGAGTTGAAGCGCCTCCCCGGGATTGGAATAGGGGGGGGGAGACGTTGCGTATAGCCACGCAAGATTGTTCATGATCCAGGGGTTGTGGGGCGCCAGGCGCAAGGCGTTCTTCAGTGCCGATTCCGCGTCGTTATAGCGGCCCATTTCGAGAAGGATGCCCCCGTACGCTGCATAGTATTCCATGTTGGCGGGCTCCTTTTGAAGCTCGTTTTCAACGATCCCCAACTGCAGCTCGGTTTGCCAGTTCCGTAGCAGCTTGGTTTCTTTGAGGTTGGTGCTCGATGCAATCAGGATTGCAGCCGCTGCATAGAACAACAGGGCCGAGGCGTAAATCTTCGTGTTGTGTTTTCTGATGGCTGCGGCGTTATCGGAGGCATTGAGGAGAAAGTCGATGCGCTGGCCGATGCCGTAATGGTGCCAACTGGGCAGATCCCGGATGGCTCCACTGTAAATGGCGATTTTTTCGAGAGAAGAAATAAGGGTATAAGGGTGTCCCACCTGCTGCATGGCGTAGATATCCGCCTGTCGTTCGCAGTTCCGCATGAAGTAGCCGAAAATGAAGCGAAAATAAATGATTAGCAGGATTAGAACCGGAAGGCTGTAGATGATTGAAAAGAGGCTGAGGTGAAGGGTGTCGGGGTTGAGCGCCCAACGGAGGAGGATGGGCTGTTTGAGAAGCATGAGGAGTATCAAGTCGTTGAGCGAATAGGCGAGAAGCGAGTAACAGATGAAAAACGAAAGGTAGAGTGAGAGGTGGTAGCGGCGTATGTGACCCATTTCATGAGCGACGACAGCCTTCAACTCATCGCCGTTCAGTAGTGTGAGGAGGTTTCGGGTGATGAGAATGTAACGCCATCGGGGCAGAATTCCAATAATGGCCGCCGTGAGCACTTCTCCTCCAAAAAGCGGCCAGATTTTGAAATCGGCGACTCTAAATTTGAATTCGCGACAGAACTCTTCGAGTTCCCTCCTCAATGGGGTATCGGGCAATGTCTCGCATCCCCAAAGCCGAACCACGATGCCCGGACCGAGCAGCACGAACAAAAGCAATGTCGTGCCGAGAATCAGTAGCTCTCCCAGGTCAGTCTGCAAGAAAGCGGGTGTGTTGACCCATTGCAGCAGATCCATGACAATGGAAATGAAAAGCCACGGAATGAGGATCGCGGAGATGAAGGAGACGTGGCCCAGGATAAAGGCTGGCAGGCGCGTTCGGGAGTGGTAGAGTCTCTTGTGGATGGGGTATGTCAGAGACCATATCGCGGACGCGTGGAGGAGGTAGAGGAAGAGGCCCGCTGCACCCGAAAACGTGCTCGATTGTTGAAAACCGGGAATCTGCTGGAGATAGAATTTAACGTTCAGGACGTAAACATATAGAGCCACGTTCACAAGAGCCGCAATCTGGAGTCTGGTCTGCACCCTGTAGTAGAGGAGGGAGAGAACGGAAGGCGGAATGTTCAGGCATCTTTCCTCATCCCTCAAAGGGCGCAGAGCCGCGTATGAGCCGATTACAAAGGCGAGCATAAGCCCCAACGCCAGAAGAAGCGTCGTGAGTGGGGCGAAAGAAGCTTCTCTTCCGGGCTGCTGGAGAGTGAAGAGCAGGAGTGCGACGATGAGGTAGAGAAACTGACTGAACATGCATGGATCTCCCAGGCGCCAAAAGACGTTCGATGGTTCAGTGTTCCCCGTGCCGTGCTCCCGCTTTCGGGAAGGGCATGCGGGTGCCGTCGCGAATCCTGACGGCTTCAGGTGAGAGGTGGGGCATGCTTGGGGGAAGCCTCCGAATGGAACGGCTGTCGCGAACTAACGCGTGAACCGTATTTTGCCTTTTCCCAAGAGGTCATGAAGGTGCAGGATGCCGCACAATCGCCTGTTTCCATCCACAACCGGGAGGACGGTGATCTGGTGGTGTTCCATGATCTCCAATGCTTCCGCTACGGACCTGTCGTTCGGTACGGTGCGAGGCTTTGGCGTCATCACTTCTTGAATTCGCTTTTGTGTGAGATTGGGAGAAGCGTTGAGCGCGCGGCGGAGATCTCCATCCGTGAAAATACCAATGATTTCTCCATCTTGCGAAACGACGAGGGTTGCGCCCAGACCTTTGCCGCTCATTTCCGGCAGTGCGGCGGAAACGGGAGTATCCGCATGCACTCTGGGGATGGCATCCCCCTGAAGCATGACCTCGCAGAGGGGTTCCTGCAATCTTTGTCCCAGGTGCCCCCCGGGATGATAGCGATGAAAATCGCTGGCCTGGAAGTCCCGGAGTCTTATCAGCGCGACGGCCAGGGCGTCCCCTATGGCGAGCAGCGCCGTGGTGCTTGCGGTTGGCGCCAGACCGAAGGGGCAGGCTTCCTTTTCCACGCCGGCGTAAATCGCCAGATCGCAGTAGCGCGCCAGTGTGGAAGAAAGATTGCCGGTAACGGCTATGATGCGGGCCCCGATGCCTCGCAGACTCGGCAGGATGACGTTCAATTCATCGGTCTCTCCGCTGTTCGATAATGCGAGTGCGACGTCTCCGCGGCGAACCATGCCGAGGTCGCCGTGCATGGCTTCCACGGGATGGATGAACAATGCGGGTGTGCCGGTGCTGCTGAGCGTGGCCACGATCTTGCGGCCGACAATGCCCGATTTGCCGATACCGGTGACGATGACTCGGCCGCGTGCGTCAAAAATCCATTGCACCGCCTGCGCGAAGGATTCATCGACTCGGTCGAGAAGATGGAGGATGCCTTCCGCTTCGATTTGGAGGACTTCCCTGGCAATCCGAAGGATTTCCGCAGAATCGTCCGGATTCACACGGGATGCGTCCGTTGGGCCTGCTGCCGCAAAACCGTCTCTTGCCGCCTTCTGTAACAATTCGATCCTCGACTGAGTTGTGAGGGGAATTCACACCCTGCGGTTCCGGTTCACATTTGAACTCTAGTGTTCAATTGCATAAGTTGACGATATTAAAACTGGCCATAGAATGGCTGCTGGAGGCACTTTATGTATGACATTCGATTCTGCAATTAAGCACTAGCTCTCGAAGCAGTCTTTCCTAACCTGACCCTCAAAGGGCACCGAGTAGTCTCCATTGAAACAAGCCAGGCAAAAACGGTGGTTTTCGAGAGATGCGTTGGCGCCCTCTAACAGCCCGGGGAGGCTGAGGTAATTCAGGGAGTCGAGGCCGATGAACTGCCGAATTTCGTCAATCGAATGGGATGATGCAATCAGCTCGCCTTTGGTTGAAAAATCGATTCCGTACGGGCACGGGTACCGGTGGGGAGGGCAACTCACCACCATGTGAACCTCTTTCGCACCGATTTGCCGCAAGGTGTTTATGCGGGTGCGCGTGGTGGTGCCGCGAATGATGGAATCTTCGACCAGGATGACCCTCTTTTGCTGGAGGAGTTCTCGAACGGGGTTCAGCTTCACGCGAACTCCAAAATCACGCATCGCCTGGCTCGGCTGAATGAAGGTGCGTCCGACGTAGTGGTTTCTTATCACTCCCATCTCGAAAGGAATGCCGGAGGCTTCGGCGAACCCCAGGGCGGCATAATTGCCCGAATCGGGAAAAGGCATCACGAAGTCTCCGGAGAGAGAGAGGTTTTCTCGGCGGAGAAGATGGCCCAGCCGCTTTCGGAAGAGATATACGTTCTGTCCGAATATGTTGCTGTCGGGCCTGGCGAAATAGATGAATTCAAAGATGCAGTGAGCCGGAGGAACCTTGGGAAAAGGGTGCAGGGAGCGGCAACCGTTGTGGTCGATGATGATGATCTCTCCGGGTTCCACATCGCGAAGGTAGGTCGCTTCGATCAGGTCGAACGCGCAGGTCTCCGAGGCGAGAACGAAGCCTCCGTTCAGCTTTCCAAGGCAGAGGGGACGGAATCCTCGCGGATCGCGGATTCCGATCAGTTTGTCCTTCGTGCACATGACCAGGGAATATGCGCCGTCGATCATGCTGAGGGCGCGCACCAACGCCTCGTCCAAACCGTATTTCAGGTTCCTGGCGAAAAGGTGCATGATGATTTCCGTGTCCATCGTGGTTTGGAAAATCGCCCCCCGCTTTTCCAACATCTGCCGCAGTTGAAAAGCGTTGACGAGATTGCCGTTGTGCCCGATGGCGTAATGTTCGTTGCCGGTGAAGACGACAAAGGGCTGAGCGTTGGCGAGAAGCGAAGATCCCGTGGTGGAGTAGCGAACGTGGCCGATGGCAAGGTGTCCCTGGAGGGCCTTGAGGATTTCTTCCCCAAAGACGTCGTGAACGAGGCCCATGTGCTTGTAATCTCTAACCTGACATCCATCGGAAACGGCAATTCCGGCGCTTTCCTGGCCTCGATGCTGCAAGGCGTAAAGGCCGAAGTAGGTCAGCTTCGCTGCATCGGCGCTGCCGTAAATGCCGAATATCCCGCATTCCTCCCGCTTGCGCGGGACGAATGGGCTTGGGCGGGTGAGGGGATAACTCATTTTCATGAATCGATTGCGCCTCCAACGCTTGTTGCCCTGATTTGGCGGATCTAATCGGAGGGGACGTTCGAGGCCAGCAACGCATGGTACTCTTGAAGCGTCTTCACGTCCCATTCGCCTCTTTGCAGCTCTTCAACAGCTTCGGCCATTGCCTTTGCGCCAGATATGGTAGTGGTGTAGGGAATGTTGTAGATGAGCGTGGTGCGACGTATCTCAAAGGAATCCGCTGACGTCTTCTTCCCAAGCGAAGTATTGATGACCAGTTGAATCTCACCGTTTTTGATTCGATCCACCACGTGCGGCCGACCCTCTTTCAACTTCAAAACATTCGATGCGGAGATGCCGGAGTCGCAAAGGAAAGCGGCGGTGCCCGCAGTCGCGATCAACTGAAACCCGAGATCCTTGAACTTCCGGACGACGGGCAATACTCGCGGCTTGTCCGCGTCATGAACGCTGACGAAGACGGCGCCCTTCGTTGGCAGTTCGTAGCCTGCAGCCGCCTGGGCTTTGGCGAAAGCGATGCCGAAATTGTCTCCGATACCCATGACCTCGCCCGTCGATTTCATTTCGGGACCAAGGAGCAGATCGACATTGGGGAATCGCGAAAATGGAAAGACGGCTTCTTTGACCGAAATATGAAGTGGCGTTATTTCTTTTTCGAATCCCAGTTCCTTCAGGGACCTGCCAAGCATAACCTTGGTAGCCAGCTTTGCCAAGGGATATCCGATTGCCTTGCTCACGAACGGAATCGTCCGTGAAGCTCTCGGGTTCACCTCCAAAATAAAGATATTGTCTCCCTGGAGAGCGAATTGGACGTTCATGAGTCCAACGACGCCGAGTTCCCTGGCCATGAGTTTGGTCTGTCGAGCAACTTCCTCCTGGATCTCTTTCGAGACGGTGATGGGAGGCAGGACGCATGCGCTGTCCCCGGAATGAATCCCCGCTTGCTCGATATGTTCCATTATGCCGCCGACCACCGTGGTCTGACCGTCGCTTATGGCGTCCACGTCCAGTTCGATTGCGTCTTCCAGGAACTGATCGATCAGGATCGGATGTCCGGGTGAGATGTGAACGGCCGATTTCATGAATTCCTTGAGTGTCGGCCCGTCGTAGACGATCTCCATGGCTCTCCCGCCGAGAACGTAAGAAGGACGCACAACAACGGGGTATCCGATGGATTCGGCAGCTTTCAGCGCCTCCTCGACAGTGAATGCGGTTGCATTGCGGGGCTGCCTGAGCTGGAGTCTCTGGAGAAGCTGCTGGAAGCGCTTCCGGTCTTCGGCAAGATCGATGGCGTCGGGAGACGTTCCGAGGATTTGCGCTCCTGCCTTTTCCAGAGGTACGGCAAGATTGAGAGGAGTCTGCCCGCCGAATTGCACGATGATCCCTTTCGGTTTCTCCGTATCCAGGATGTGGAGAACATCTTCGCGGGTGAGGGGTTCGAAGTAGAGCTTATCGGAGGTGTCGTAATCGGTGGAAACGGTCTCCGGATTCGAGTTGATCATGATGGATTCGTAGTTCTCTTCGCGGAGTGCGAACGAAGCGTGGACGCAGCAGTAATCGAATTCGATGCCTTGTCCTATTCGATTGGGACCTCCACCGAGGATGGCCACTTTGGGACGGACGGTGGGTCTGGCTTCATCTTCCGTTTCATAGGTGGAGTAATAGTATGGCGTGTACGCTTCGAACTCTGCCGCGCAGGTGTCCACCAGCTTGTAAACGGGTTTGATTCCGTGTTCGAGGCGCTTTTGGCGAATGGTTTCTTCGTCCGTTCTACACAGTCCTGCAAGCCTTATGTCCGAGAATCCCCACGATTTTGCATAGCGCAGGAAGTCGCGGTCTGCGAGAAACTCCCCGGGAGACGGCGAGTTCAAGATCGCCTTCTCCATGGCGACGATCTGACTGATGTGGTGAAGGAACCACGGATCGATGAAGGTCAATCGGTTGATCTCGGTGATGCTGATGCCGAGTTTCATCGCTTCGCCTATCTGAAAGAGGCGGAGTGAATTCGGCCTGCGCAGTTTCTGTTTGAGTTGTTCGATGTATTCGTCGGAGACGACGCCCGGGGGATCCGCAAAACCATATTGGCCGATTTCAAGGGAACGTATCGCCTTTTGCAGGGATTCCTTGAAGGTGCGCCCGATCGCCATGGTCTCTCCCACAGACTTCATGGACGTCGACAGGATATCTTCGGTTTTCGGGAACTTCTCGAAGGTGAATCTGGGCACTTTCACGACGCAGTAGTCGATGGTCGGTTCGAAGGAAGCCCTGGTCTCCCTGGTGATGTCGTTGGCGATTTCATCGAGAGAGTACCCTACGGCCAGCTTCGCTGCGATCTTGGCTATGGGAAAACCGGTGGCTTTCGACGCCAGCGCCGACGAACGGGAAACGCGGGGATTCATTTCGATGACGACCATCTCGCCGTCTTCCGGATTGATGGCGAATTGAACGTTCGAGCCGCCCGTTTCCACTCCCACTTCTCTCAGAATGGCGATGGAAGCGTCGCGCATTTTCTGATATTCATGGTCGGTAAGGGTCTGGGCCGGTGCGACCGTTATGGAATCGCCCGTATGAACGCCCATGGGGTCCATGTTTTCGATGGAACAGATGATGACCACGTTGTCCATGTAGTCGCGCATCACTTCAAGTTCGAATTCCTTCCACCCCAACACCGATTGCTCCAGCATGACGGTGTGGATGAAGCTCGCATCGATGCCCCCCTGGGCCAACTCCAGGAGTTCTTCCTTGTTGAAAGCGATGCCTCCCCCAGTTCCCCCAAGGGTAAACGAGGGACGTACGATAATGGGAAAGCCGATCTCTTGCGCGACGCTTTCGACTTCAGCCATCGAGCGGGCGATGCCGCTGGAGGGAACCCGCAGGCCGATACGTTTCATCGCTTCTCTAAAGAGCTCCCGGTCTTCCGCTTTCTTGATGACGTCGACCCGCGCCCCGATCATTTCTACACCGTACTGATCCAACACTCCCATGTCGGCGACCCGCACCGCGACGTTCAACGCTGTCTGGCCCCCGAGAGTGGGCAGGATGGCGTCCGGGCGCTCCCTCCGGATCACCTTGGCCACTGCTTCGGGAGTGATGGGCTCCACGTAGGTTCGGTCGGCCGTTTCCGGGTCGGTCATGATGGTCGCGGGATTGCTGTTGATGAGAACGATTTCGTAGCCTTCTTCCCTGAGGGCTTTGCAGGCCTGAGTGCCCGAATAGTCGAATTCGCACGCCTGGCTGATAATGATGGGACCCGAACCTAGAATGAGGATCTTATGGATATCTGTTCTTTTGGGCATGAGTTCCTGTTCCCTTTCACCCGCCCTCCGTCCCGCTCGTTTGCCGGGATTCCGGAAGCCATTGCCTTGTCCGTGGAGTCTGTAACGCCGCCAAGTGGACAAGCGCAGGGCAGTCCGCCGGACCTGGAAGCCTCGTGTGGATATGACTGGAAGGCCTGCGCCTTCGCAGAGACTGCCGCAAAGCCGGCCGCGACCGGCCATGACATGTTGTGGTTGAGATCGCCTCGATCGTCTTCAATATCCGGCCTTTTCCATGAGTCTCATAAAGCGGTCGAAGAGGTATGAGGCATCGTGCGGGCCGGGGGATGCTTCGGGGTGGTACTGGACGCAAAAGGCGGGAATCTCCAGATGTTCCATACCCTCCAACGTATTGTCGTTGAGATTGATGTGAGTGAGTTTCACCGGAATGTCCCTCAAGGATTCGGGGTCCACGCAAAAGCCGTGATTCTGGGAAGTGATTTCAACCTTTCCCGTTGTCAGATCTTTCACCGGCTGGTTGGCGCCCCTGTGGCCGAATTTCAGTTTGAAGGTCCGTCCTCCGAGAGCCAGGCCCATGATCTGATGGCCGAGGCAGATGCCGAATACTGGTTTTCTCCCGAGAAGGTCGCGCACCGTATCGATGACGTAGTCGAGAGCGGCGGGGTCGCCGGGGCCGTTGGACAGAAACACGCCGTCGGGTTGAAAGGAAAGGATCTGCTCTGCCGGCGTATTGGCAGGAAAGACGATGGTCTGGCAACCCGTTTGCTCCAGTCTCCGGAGAATGTTGTACTTGATGCCGCAGTCGAGCGCCGCTACGCGGAAACCTGAGTGATCGGTTCGCCATGCCGGAGCGCCGTGGCAAGCCTTGGGGCCATGATGCCAGACATACGGTTTGTCACAGGACACGTGCTTCACAAGGTCGATGCCGTTCAGTCCCGGATAGGCCAGAACCTCCCGGCGGAGCGCTTCCAGATTGTCGGTGTCCGTTGCGATGATGCCCCGCATCGCCCCTGCCTGGCGTATGTGGCGGGTGAGAGCCCGGGTGTCAATGCCTTCAATCCCGATCTTGTTGTGTTGGTTTAGAAAATCGGCCAGAGTTCTGTTGCTCCGCCAGTTGCTGGCAACATCCTGATATTCTTTAACGATGAAGGCTTCAACGTGGATGGCGCTCGACTCCATGTCTTCGTCGTTCACACCGTAGGTTCCCGTCAACGGATAGGTCATGGCGACCATCTGTCCCTTGTACGATGGATCTGTCAATACCTCCTGGTACCCGGTCATGCTTGTATTGAAAACCACTTCACCGAGCGCCCGCCCGTGGCCGGCGAAGGCGAAGCCTTGGAAGACTGCGCCGTCTTCGAGCAGAAGCAGCGCTTTCGTGCGTTTCCATGGATAGGGCATGTAGTTTCCTCGGTCTACCGGCGTGCGCCGATTTTGCTGCATTTTTTCGTCAGGCTGCGCTTCACGCTCCCGCCATGGGTCGCACCGCCGTGTGTGGGTTGAGAGCGAGTTGCAGCCATGCTTTGATATTGAATATATGTCTGCAATTCAAACATGCAATTTTAACGATTATTCGCAGGATGGCAACCGATTTAACGGCGTTTGGAGAAGTGCCGCAGGGAGAGCGGCAGACAGGGCGGAGGCATTCTTTGCGCGATGCCGGGAAGCCTTCGTGTCTGACGTTCGCAAACGGATCGGCATGAGGTGGCCGTTGCTCCAATATGGCCGCTTGCAGCAGAGGTAGAGTGGGCAAAGGTTCTATCCTGCCCACCGAAACGAGGGGCAGACTCGGTCCGGTATTCTTCGGTGGGCAACGCTCCCGCTTTTGCCCACCCTACAACGAGCCTCGTTGTAGGGCCAGGAGCCGTTCCATGTCTTCGGGAGTGTCGATTCCAAGGGTGTCCACGGGTGAGAACGCCACTTTGATGGGGTAGCCGTATTCCAGTGAACGGAGTTGTTCCAGTTTCTCCAGACGCTCCAGTCTCCCTTGTTCGAGTTTGGTGAACGTCTGGAGGAAGGCATGTCGATAGGCGTAGAAGCCGAGATGCTTCAGGAAGGAAAAGGGTCCTTCGGCTGCATCGCGGAGACATGGGATGGGAGAACGCGAAAAGTAGAGCGCACGTCGGCGCCCGTCGACAACGAGCTTCACCACGTTCGGATTTCGGTAATCATTGTCATCCGTGGACTCGAATCCCAGGGTAGCCATCGGGCAATCCGGCGATTCCTCCAGCGCGTCGACCAAAAGGTGGATCATGACGGGCTGAAGCAGCGGTTCATCTCCCTGGATGTTGACGGCAATATCTTCCGCATCGAGTTCAAGACGACGGCAGACCTCGGCTATCCGGTCCGTGCCGCTTGGATGCTCGCCGCCCGTGAGCATGAATTCGCCTCCGAAGGCTTCCACCACATCTGCGATACGCGAGTCGTCCGTCGCGACCAGTACACGGTCCAGTCGCGAGGCTCGGCTAGCGCTTTCATATACGCGCCGGATCATCGGCTGACCGAAAATATCGGCCAAAGGTTTTCCGGGGTACCTGCTGGATTGGTATCGAGCGGGAATGATTCCCACAACTCGCATCGAGGGCTCCTCATCAAAGGTCCATGGCGCAAACGGTCTGAAAGGGCAGTCGAGAGCGAATGGTAAACCAGTATGACTCATTCCTCAATGCCCATCACGCAGTTCCAGGATGGAAATGCATCCGATAAATCCACTTTGGGACGGAGCGATACTGTGATAAATGCGGATTGTCCGGACTCTCCGATTGCTGTAACGCCTTGGGATCGGGAGAGAGCAATTGTCTCACGGTTCATCAAGGCTATAAGTCAGGGGGAATCATGACCGAACTCGATCGCATCCGCGAATCGTCACAATATCTGGCAACACTGCTGCGTCGTGACGACACGGTCGTTGAGTGGCTTCAGGACGAGAGGAACCTTTACAAGAAATACCCTTTGACGGGTCTCTATCAGGACCTCCTTCATATGGTCCGGGACGCGGGATCGTTCCGGCAGTTGATGCAACTTTTCAGAATCTTCAAGCAGCGTCATTTCCTGAGAATCGGCGGCCGGGATCTTCTGGGGATGGCATCCCTGGCGGAGACGACGTCTCAACTGAGCGATCTTGCATGCGTGACGCTTCAAGCAGGATTCGAGTTGCTCTGGGACCGCCCCGAGTGGTGGGCCGCACGAGCCGATGCGCAGGTGTGGCTACGAGTGAGAGACGATTATCGGATCGTCGTCATGGGACTAGGCAAACTGGGCGCGCATGAACTCAACTACGTCTCCGACGTGGATCTGCTTTACATGTATTCACGAGTCAAATTCGACGCGCCCGAGTCTTACGGGGTGGTCATGCTCCTCAATCAGATCTGTCTCGGCCTCACGCGCCTGATGGCGGACACCGTCGAGGGGGATCGGATCTTCTATGTGGATCTGCGGCTGCGCCCGCAGGGGAAGGACGGAACGTTGGTTCCTTCCATTTCCGCAGCTTCCAACCATTACCTAAATAGCGGACGGGCGTGGGAACGCCAGGTGCTCCTGAAAGCGCGGCCCGTGGCGGGAGATCGCTCTCTCGGTATGGCTTTCGTTCGTGAAATGAGGCCGTTCGTTTTTCGAAGATTTTTGGATTTTCAGGCTCTGGATGAACTGCAAGCCATGCGGGATCGAATCCTCAAGGAAGCGGTGCAACCCCGTTCGAGATGGCAGGAATTCGATGTCAAGCTTGGACTGGGAGGAATCCGCGAGGTGGAATTCCTAGTTCAGTCCCTGCAACTCATCTATGGGGGCCGCCATCCGGAACTCGACGAACCCAATACGCTTCGGTGCCTGGATCGACTCGCGGACCTCGGACTGATGGCTCAAGACGTGGCGAGCGAACTCAAGGAGCACTATGTTTTCCTGCGTCGAGTGGAACACTGGGTGCAACTCGATCAGAACCGGCAGACCCAGAGGCTGCCCCGCTCTGAAGACGCCATGGCGCGGCTTTCTCTGGCCATGGGTTTCGAGCGTGATCGGGCGAAATTCTTGAAAAAACTCGAAGACTGCTGTGGGTCCGTTCACCGCCACTTCTTGGACCTCTTTCAGCCCGAGGAGAAACCCCAGGGCACAGGCGGCGGCGCGACCGACGAACCCGCAGAAACAGAAATCGAAGCGCCCGGTGTGCTGGAGTGTTTTTCGGAGGAGCTTCTGTCTCGGTTGCGGAGTCATGTCGAGAGCCTCCCGCCCATTCCGAGGCAAAGGATTTTCGACGTACTGAGACAATACGACTGTATTAAAGAAGCGGATATATCCGAGAAGGTTCTCCTCAGGTTGGAGCGTTACTTCAACCAGGTGTTGAGACGGCCGGGGTTCTTTCGAGTATTCCACTCATCGGATACGTGGATGGGAGACTTCTGCAAGGGGCTTGCCGCAAGCGAATTTCTCTCGGATCTGCTTTCCCATCACCCCGGGCTTGTGGAAGGTCTGGCGACCTCAGGTGGAGGATTCGCGGATGCGGAAACCTGGGAAAGGAGCGGGGCGCGCCTTCTCGAGAAATCTTCGGAGTACGAAGAAGGGTTGGAATGGCTCCGGCGCTTAAAAAACGAGCGGCTGTTGCAGATCGCTCTCGCGGATTTGCGGGGCGATTTCGACTACGGCGCCATAGAGCTGCAACTGAGCGCTCTCGCCGATTTCGTCATAAGGCGCACCTATGAGCGGATCCGCGAGAATCTTGCCATCGGTGAGGATCTCCCCCTGTCCGTTCTGGCGCTCGGGAAGCTCGGAAGTCGGGAGATGAGTTATCTCTCCGACCTCGATCTCGTATTTGTCTACCGGCCCCGAAGAGAAGACCCGGGGGAACGCATTCCGGCAGAGGTGGTCCGCCTCGTTCAGCGTTTCATGCGCATGTTGAGCACGCCGCTCCAGGACGGGCCGGGCTATGCGGTGGATGCGCGGCTGCGGCCCACGGGCAACTATGGTCCTCTCATCGTCACCCGGGACGCCTGGGAGGAGTACTATTCCTCCCAGGCCGACATCTGGGAGATACAGGCTCTCTTGAGATTGCGAAGCGTTGCCGGGGATGCGGATCTCGGTGGGTGGATAGAGGAAAAGGCCCGACAGATCTGCTACCAGAGAAGAGAGCCAAATGCGGTGTGGCCGAGGCTCTGCCATCTTCGTCAGAGAATGCAGCGGGAGAGGGCGGAGGAAGGACCGGAGCAGATCGATATCAAGCTCGGGCTGGGAGGTCTGGCGGACCTGGAATTCCTCGTCCAGGGGAATCTGCTGCTGAGAGGCTTCGACGAGCCGTCATTGAGAAACGGGTCGGTGCGCGGCGCGCTCGAGGGCGTTTTGAAGGGAGCGCCCCATCTGGAGGAGCATCACAAAGCACTGACGACTTCCTTCAGCGTACTCAGGGCACTGGACCACCGCCTGCGCCTTCACACCAACATGACCGCCGCACGCGTCACCCCACGTCAGTTCGACTCCCTCAAAGCCGTCGGTCTGTGGCCGCCCCGCCGGGATGGGGCCACCGCCGAAAACTGGGAGGACGTTCTTCGGCTTCGCAGAACTGTGAGAGCATCCTTTAAGTCCGTCTGCCCCGATATCTAAGAGCCATTTTATATATGACATTCGATTCTGCAATTAAGCACTAGGAGCTTGTCCGAGAACTCCGGCTTTGAAAAAATTAGCCGCGAAAAGTGGGAATCAAGCTCATGATTCCGGTCATTATCCGCTTCAAGATGATCAATATGCCTTTGTTCTGACATCTGAAGTGGGAATCTGGAACTACCTTTTTCATTCTCGGACAGCCTCCTAGTTATCCGTTTTTTCATCATATGTTCTGAATGTGTTCGTTCAGAAGGTTCGTTGCTCCTTATGGCGTGCTCCTCCTGGGCCTGACGCACGGAAAACGAGTTCGTCGTTTCGGGGCGCAACGCGGGCCTATGACGATGGGCCGTTGAGGAGAGGAATGGTTCGGCGCGCGGTACACTCTCCGACAGGGGGACACGACAGCGGCGCCACGGTTGACGGACAAAGCCATTCCTGTTAGATTTTCTCAAGCACCGTGTTCCCTTTACAACCTTCTCGATGATGGGAGAGTGGCAGGCGCTCGGGGCATTCCGCTGGTTTTAGAAAGCTGAAGCAGCATGTGGCGGTCAGGATAAGGATGTGAGGGCGACAATGAAAGGCGGGCAAGTATTCAGAAGAACGAGAGCCGGGACAATCGGCGCCTGCGTGGTGGTCGTTGTGCTGTTGCTCGCGTGTTGCCTCATACCCATTTTCCGTATTGCCAACGCGTTCGGCTCCACACGACTCAGCAAAGCTGCCACCGCCTGCAACGATGCCCTGCACGCACGACTGCCGGGTTCTATCAGTGCGGTTCCCTCTCACATCCTGCGCACAGCAGGCGCCTTCCTCAATAAGATCCATTCTGTGCCCGTGGCCAATTCCCATTTCCTCCTATCGAGGCCGTCGACGGCGCGATTGAGTGCGTCCATACGGACGAGATCTCTCACTCCCATGTTTGTGTGCCCCGCCCTCAAAGTGCGTGCGCCTCCCCAGCCGTTCCCCGCGAAGTCCTTTGTGTAGCAGGTACTCTCTTTGCCTCCTGAGGTTATCGCCCCGTGTGGAGGCTTTCTCCCGGGGCAGTGCTGTAAACCTGGAGAGTGCTCCACTATCCATTTGAAGTTATGAGCGAAATTCATTTCAAAAGGCTCCGCGCAACCCGGTTTCGGGAAAATGTTCCCAGTGTGGAAGCCGTCTTCTCTCAAGGGGTGAAATCCTGACAGGGCCAGAGTTCCGGAAGTCAAATCCCAACATGATTACCACTGCGTCTGCCATGGCCGTTTCACGCGGCGGGACATATCCGGATCTGATCCGCGAAATCTGTGCCTCACATGGGGAAAGGAAACAACAATGCATACCTGGTTGACGGGAATATGGGGAGAAGTTCTTTCATTCGCAATTTTGCTGTTGCCGCCCATAGTCTTATTATGGATGCACAACAGAAAAGCAGAGAAGAAAAACGAGGACCTCGCAGCAAGGCAACCTGAAGATATGTGAGGTTCGAATGTCGGATCGGCGCGAAGGAAGATGCCCTTCGGCCGATCCGGCTTCAAGCACAAAAGGAGAGATAAATCCACATGGGTCTGGCTTCGGACATTGTCATCATTGTTGTCGCCGCCCTCCTGGGGGGCGTCGTCGCGCACAAGCTGAAGCAACCTCCGATCCTTGGCTACATCTTCGCGGGGATAGTGGTCGGACCGCATACGGGGGGCATCACCGTATCCGATGTTCACGGCATCGAACTGCTGGCGGAAATCGGGATTGCGTTGCTCCTCTTCGCTCTCGGGCTCGAGTTCTCGTTCAGTAAGTTGAAACCCGTGCGGGGAATCGCTCTTGCGGGCACCCCCATACAGATCTGCCTGACCATGCTCCTTGGATTCCTCGTCGGCCGTTGGCTGGGTTGGGGGTGGATTCCGTCGCTCTGGCTCGGAGCACTCATTTCTCTATCCAGTACCATGGTCCTCTTGAAAACGCTCATGAACCGGGGCTGGCTTGGCACACTGTCCAGCCGGGTTATGATCGGCATGCTCATCGTACAGGACCTGGCCGTCGTACCGATGATGATCGTTCTTCCTCAATTGAACGATCCAACGGCCGGATTGCCGGTGCTGGGGCTGGCGGCAGTGAAGGCGGCCCTCTTCCTGTTCGCGATGGTCCTTTTGGGCGCCAGGGTCCTCCCCCTTCTCATGACCTACCTGGCCACGTGGAATTCGCGCGAGTTGTTTCTGCTGGCCATCACTGCCATGGGGTTGGGGATCGGCTATGCCACCTACCTGGCAGGGCTTTCCTTTGCTTTTGGAGCATTTGTGGCCGGAATGGTTCTGAGCGAATCCGATTACAGTCATCAGGCTTTGAGTGACATCATTCCGCTCCGGGACCTGTTCGGGCTGCTTTTCTTCACTTCAGTCGGAATGCTCCTGGATCCGGCGTTTCTGCTTGCCCGCTGGAATACGATACTCCTGTTGGTGTTGCTCGTCTGTGTCGGCAAGGGAGTGATTTTCGCCGTGTTGGCCCGTCTGTTCGGCTACGGAAACGTGATACCTCTTGCAGTTGGGCTGGGTCTGTTCCAAGTCGGCGAATTCGCCTTCGTTCTCGCTCGCGTCGGACTTTCAAGCGGATCGATCTCCATGGATATGTACTCCCTTGTGCTCAGCACTGCCATCATCTCCATGGCTCTGACCCCGCTCATCTCGGGACTGACAACACCGCTCTACGTCCTGCAAAAACGCACTTTCAAACAGGAACCTCTCCAAACGATCGATCGTGTGGAGTCCGGAATGCACGGTCATATCGTCATTGCCGGGGGCGGGCGGGTCGGACGGCATGCGGCTCGGATCCTGGCCCACCTGGGGGTCTCGTTTGTTCTGGTCGAGTTGGACTATCGAAAGGTTCAGCAGGCCCAGAGGGATGGATTTCCGGTCGTTTTCGGTGATGCATGTCAGGAAGTCGTCTTGGAGGCAGCTGGAATTGCGGAAGCATCCCTCTTGCTGATCACGGTTCCCACTTTTATCGTAACACAATCCATCGTTGCCGGGACGAAGAAACTCAATCCCTCCCTGGACATTGTGGCTCGTGCAGAGGGGGTGGAACAAATGATCAGGCTCCATGAAAAGGGGGTAGCCCAGGTTGTGCAACCTGAATTTGAAGCCGGCCTTGAATTGACTCGTCAGGCTCTGGCGCATATGAATTTTCCCGTCGCGGAAATAGTACGGTACACCGATGCCGTACGCCGGGATCTGTATGCGCCTTTCCTCCACGAAAGCGACAATCTTCAAAGACTGGCGCGACTCAGGAATGCAGCCGAGCTTCTGGAACTGAACTGGCTGACGTTGAATAACGGCAGCCCCTTCATCGATCGGACTATCGGGGAACTCGAGATACGGTCGCAATCAGGCGTGTCGGTGGTTGGAGTGATGCGGGGAGCAACTCTCCATCCCAATCCGGGGCCGGAATTTCGTTTCGCATCGGGTGATACGGTGGCGGTCATCGGCAAATCCGAACAGGTTTTGGCCATCGAGAAGCTCAGTGGCGGTGGATCTCAGGAGTAATCACCTTGCGAACGATTTGAGATACCCGATGAAGGCCTGGTCTCCCTGTCCGCAAGTATCCGGATTGTTTCGGCGATTTCGTCTGGCGTAACGGTTCGACGCAGATCATCGAGGCGCTTCATGACGTTCGCAAAGCGGATGCCCTCCGCGGCGCTGATCCATTCGAGTTGAAGACGGTCGGCGCGGATGCCTGCTTTGCTCATCTTTTTCCACAGTTTTTCGACCCTCTTCAGGGTCCAGTGGTTGGCGTCGATGTAGTGGCAGTCGCCGATATGGCACCCGCTCACGAGAATCACCGGCGCGCCTTTGGCAAAGCCGCGCCAGATGAAGTCGTCAGAGACGCGTCCCGAACACATCGTCCGGATGAGACGCGCGTTGGGCGGATACTGGAGCCGCGAGACCCCGGCGTAATCGGCGCCGGCGTACGAGCACCAGTTGCACGCAAAGGCGAGTATCTTCTCCTCGGGCTTCTCAGCGAGCAGTGCGTCGATCTGGCGCAGGATCTGAGTATTCGTGAAGTGGTTCATGTCGATGGCGCCGAAAGCGCATTCCGCCGCGCACGTGCCGCAACCGGCGCATGCGGCCGTGTTCACAACCGCAGGAGTCTTTTTCTTTGTGTCGACGGTAATGGCGTTGTAGGGGCAGACCTCGGCGCACTTTCCGCACGATTTACAGTGTTCGGTGAGTACTTCCGAGGTGATGGGTTCGGTGAGAATCTCCCCTTTGTGCATCAGTCGGATTGCCCTGACGGCGGCAGCCGAGGCTTGGGTGACGCTATCTTTAATGTCTTTGGGCGCTTCCGCACAACCGGCGAAAAAGATCCCCCGGGTGGCAGAGTCCACCGGCTGCAACTTGGGATGGGCCTCCAGGAAAAAACCATCCGAAGTCAGTTGCAGCCCGAGCATCTCCTGGATCTTTTGAGTGGTTTTCGATGGTTTGACGCCGATTGCAAGGACCAGCATGTCGAGAGTATGGAATTCAATGGCCCCCGTTGCGGTGTTTTCGACCGCAACCCTTATGCTTCCATCCGCCATCTGTTCTACTGTTCCCGGCAGTCCCCGCAGGTAGTGAACTCCCAGGCGTCTGCTCCTCTTGTAAAGATCCTCGAAACCCTTTCCAAAGGCTCGGATGTCGATATAGAAAACCTTCACGTCGATTTCGGGGTAGTGTTCCTTCAATACAAGCGTGCTCTTGACGGTGTTCATGCAGCAGACGTTGGAACAATACGGGCTGCCTTTCCTGGACGATCGGGAGCCGACGCACTGGACGAAACCGACGGAGCGTGGCTGCCTGCGGTCCGTGGGGCGTATGAGGTCCCCTCTGGTGGGGCCGCCTGCATTCACGAGACGTTCGAATTCCAGGCTGGTCAGCACGTTCTCGAATCGCGTGTAGCCGTATTCGTCCATTTCGGTCGGGTCGTACGGCTCTATTCCGGTCGCCACGACGATCGTCCCGACTCTTTCCACGATCTCTTCGTCGGACATGTGGAAGTTGATACAATGCTTGTCGCACGCCTCGACGCATTTGGCGCACACGACCGGGTTGTGGCCCAGGCATTCGTTGACGTTGACCACATAAGCGGACGGAACGGCCTGGGGGAAGGGCGAATAGACAGCCTTTCGCGAAGACAGGCCGACATTGAATTCATCCGGGCGCACAACGGGGCACACCCTGGCGCATTCGCCGCATGCCGTGCAGTCGGTTTCCGAGACGTATCGGGCCTTCTTGAGAATCTTGACATCGAAGTTGCCGACGTAGCCTTTCACGTCCACAACCTCGCTCATCGTCAGTAGCTTGATCCGGGGATGTCGACCGACATCCGTCATTTTCGGACCAAGTATTCAGATGGAGCAGTCCATAGTGGGAAAGGTCTTGTCGAGTTTCGCCATGGTTCCGCCGATGGACGGTTTCTTTTCGACGAGCACCACGTCGTAATCGTTGTCCGCGAGGTCGAGAGCGGCCTGAATGCCCGCGACTCCGCCCCCGATGACCAGCGTCCGCCTGGTGAGAGGAAGCCTTTCGGGTTCCAGGGGCTGCAGGAAGGCGACCCGAGCCACGGCCATCCTGACGAGGTCCATGGCTTTCTCCGTGGCCGCGTCCGGATCGTTCATGTGGACCCAACTGCAGTGTTCCCTGAGATTGGCCATTTCCATGAGGTACGGGTTGATCCCTGCGGATTGCGCCATCTGGCGAAAGGTGGGCTCATGAAGCCTGGGCGAGCAGGACGCCACCACGATGCGGTCGAGACCGTGCTCGGAAATGTCTTCCTTGATGCTGTGCTGACCCGGTTCGGAGCATGCGTAAGGGATGTCCCGGGAAACGGCCACGCCGTCGAGGCGTTCGGCCATTTCTGCGACTCTGGCGCAGTCTACGGTTCGAGCGATGTTGAGACCGCAGTGACAGACGTAGACTCCAATTCGTGCGTGGTCATCCTGGCGCGTGATGTTTTGCATCTCGGAATTCTTTCTTTTGGTGGCGTGACGCTGTTTTCGAAGAACCAGATGGCTCACGGTCGAGCGGAAGGCCCTCCCGTCATTCCCAACGAATGGTCTTCGCCATAAGACTTGCGAGGTCCATCATCTCGATTTGTATTTCGCTTCCCTGAAAGGGGTCTTCCATGGCGCAGCGCAGATGGATCTGGCACTTGGGGCAGGCGGTCACCAGAAGATCGCTTCCCGTTTCGCGAGCCTGTTTGAGGCGTTTCACCTGCAGCGCCTTCGTGTAACTGTCGCATCCGGTCCAGGCGCAATTGCCGCAGCAGAGAGCCGAGACGCCGTGATCCTGCATTTCGGTATAACTCGCGGGCTTCAAACGATTGATGAGCTTCCGCGGCAGTTCGGCCCCGCCCTCATGACGGCAGAGCCTGCAAGGGTCCTGAAACGTCACCTTGCGGTCCAGGTTCTCGAAGCCTATGGCTCCCTTGTCAATTTCTCGCTCGGCCAGTTCGTAGAGGTGAGTGACCGTGAAATTCACGGGGACTCCCTCAGCCGGATAATCGAAAGCGAGCGTTCGGTAACACTCGGGACAGCTTGTGACAACCTCCTCGATGCCGAGAGCTTCGATGGCTTCGACGTTCAATTGCGCGAGCCTGAGAAAATTCTCGCGGTCTCCCGTCCACAGAAGATCGTGGCCGCAGCACCGTTCGTCCGGAAGGATGGCCGGGTAGATGTCGAAAAAATTGAGGAGGCGAAGACTGTCCGTGAGGATGTCCGTTGTGTGGACGCCCCCCGCCGGGTGTTTGAGATAGGTGTCGAAGTAGGGAGCGCAGCCCCCGAAAAAGAGGACCTTGCTCTTGGGATCGGTCCGAATGTTCGGTGGAAGCCATTGCCAGTGCTGGATTTTCAGCCCGGGGGAGGTCATCGTGCGCATCAGGGATTGGAAAAATCCCCCGTGGGCTTCAAAACCGCCCTTTCCGGCCGCTTTTTGAACGTTTCGCATCTCACGGATGAACCGGGGAAAATTGACGGCCGACGGGCATCGGTCGTAGCATGTCCCGCAGGTCAGGCACGACCAGACGTCCCTCGTCACGTTGGGGGAGTCCGGATTTCCCGCAATGATGGCACTGGCCATGCCTCTCGGGGAAAAAGGTTTTCCGGTCAGGGTGAGAGGACAGGCGGAGGAGCATTTTCCGCAGTCCTGACAGGCAAAGATGTCGTGGGATGCCATGAGCCGCGTCGTGAGGTCGGCGGCATCGGGAAAAGTCTCGCTCCTGGACGGCGGGACGACGGGGCTCTTTCCTATGGTTTGGATGACCTTGTGGAAGTCTTTCAGGAACTCGAGGAGGCCTTCGGACTCTTCGGGTAAAAACGTGGCGAGCCGAAGACGGTCGACCCCGAGCCCCAGCAGGTCGAGAATCCCGCGGTTGTCTTCAATGTTTTTCTCCGCGACGATCGTCCCGCTGCCGTACCTGCACGAACCCGCTTCGCAACCCACCAGAGCGACGCCGTCGGCGCCCATTTCAAAAGCCTTGAAAACGAGCGACTTGCTGATTCTGCCGGTGCAGGGGATGCGTATCATCCTCACCTCGGCAGGAATATCGGCGTTCTTATCCTGGAGCGCCTGAAAGGCCGCATGAGGTCCCCAGTTGCATATGAAAAGGATGAGCTTCAAGTTTTCCATTTTTCAACGTGTCCGCGGGTCGTTATCCGGTTTGTGAGTGCGTTCGGCGTCACACGTTCCGCGTGCGGCAGCGAAAGGCGTCCATGATCTCTCTCCATACGTGTACATCGGCCGCGTGTCTCGCTCGTTCCATCCACCTCCGGAGGAACGGGACTGCCGGCTCGGTCACACCAGCAGGATTTCCTCGATCATCTGTTCGAGGTAGCGCCTGTCACGGTAGGGACTGTCGGCCGCGTTGGAGGGGCAAACGGGAATACAGTTGCCGCATCCTTTGCAGAGTGCTTCATCCACGACAGAATGCCATCCTCCGAGAGCGTTCCTTCGAAAGGATACGGCCTGGTAGGGGCAGACTGTGAAACAGCGGCCGCACCCGCGGCACCGGACCTCGTCGACGACCACCGTGTAACCCTTGTTTTGCCGGGGGCTTCTCGGCATGATCGTCGCCGCGAGGATAGCGGCGGCAGTGCCTTTGGTTCGTTCGGAAGCGTTGATCTCCGGAGGATTCGCCAGGAAGAGCCCCGGTATGTTGGTGGCCCCAGGCATGTAGAAGGGAATGCCTGTCTCACCGCGCTTTTGCATGGATGACTCGACCGGATGAGGAGATAGTTCCGCCGTGGGGGTGTACGGGATGCGCTTCCGGGAGTGTTCGCCCAAAATCACGGCTCCTGCCTGGAACGTCTGCCTCGCTCCGTTCATGTCGACCGATACGTGGAAATTCCCCACCGTTCCAGTCAACCCTTTCACTGACGACCCCGGGAAACCGTGAATGTTGGGATGAATCAGAGGATCGGCGAGCGGCCTGTCAAGAGTGCCGAAAAGGAACACCTCCATGCCGCCCTCAGCCAGGGTGAGGGCGCTCTTCTTCGTGGATTCCGAATCCATGATGACCGCGGTGGTGAAATTATAGGGCCTGGCGGGAGCCGGCAGCGCCTTCAGCAAGCCCGCTCTGCCGATAGACCGGTCGATGAGACCGCTGAATCTGTCGACGGCGAGTGTGCGATCCTGCTTCAGAAACCGGAGGGCCTCCCCGCGCAGATTGCAGGTTTCGACCATTGCCCGACTGATCCCGGTACCATGGAAAAGAGCGTGCTTGAGGCGGCTGCGCTGGTCGGTGCAGGCGCTGCATATGAAATCGAGAGGGCAACACACGCACGAAGCCAGTACGAGCCGTGTGAGGCCCTTTTCCCTGATCGTTCTGATAATGGAAGAGCAACCGTCCCGAGTGCAGGCGGAGTTCAACACCTCGGCGTGTTGCACTGTCGCTCGCTCCGTCAGTCCCGCCACGTAACCGTCCAGTTCGGGCGCCCATCCGAAAGACGCATTGCACCGGCACACAAATACTCCCAGCCGAAGTTCGGGAGACAGTTGATGGGCGGGAGGAGAAAATGATAGGCCGTGGCCTTTCAGGCCACGGGAACTCCCGCCGAGAAGAAGCAAGGCCTCGGCGGCGGCGGCAAAGCCACGCAGCATCAAAGAAGAAACATCGTTTTTGGACGTCTTCGAGCTGTAGGCTCGGATAACGTCATCGCCCTTGACGGCCGGAGCCGCCTTCGGGTCCGTGATGATGACCACGCCCGCCTGCTCGATGGCCTCTTCCGAAATTTCACCATGCTCGATCGTGTCGGCCGACACGCACGCGTCGATGCACTGGAAACATTCGGAGCAGACGCCGCACTGAAGACAGCGCGAAGCTTCCGACAGGACCTGAGCTTCACTGAAGCCCAGGGCGACTTCCGCGAAAGAGTCCTTCCTTGCAGCGGGTTGCCTCTCGGGCATTTCGACGCGCGCGATGGAGGGGATGTCCGGAGTGATGGCGGGAAAATCCAGATTCTCGGGCCTCCCCGTCAATCTGGCCGGACCCTCTTCGCCGGTGAGACGACGGTGAAGGGCAAAAGCGGCTCGCCTGCCCGACGCCATTGCCTCGACGATGGTGGAAGGACCACGGACCGCATCGCCCGCTGCATATACGAGTGGGATATTCGTGCCGGACGCGGCGTCCACCTGAATCAAGCCGTTCCTGCGCACGTGGATGCTGTTTCCGTACTCGCCCGGATGGATCGTCTGACCGATAGCGACGAAGGCCCGATCGAAGTCGAGATGAAACGATTCGGCGCCGGGAACCGGAACCGGCCATGGGATTCCCTTTTCGTCCGGTATTCCCGGTTGAGTGGGCACGCATTGGAGGCTTTGCAGCTTCCCCTTGCGACCGGAAAAACCGACGACCCGGGTGGATGAGATTATCGAGACGCCCTCCTCGCGGGCGTCTGCAACTTCCGAGGCGGATGCGGGGATGAGGTTCTCGGGGAACCATGATATTATCGTGGTCTTCGTGCCCGTTCGCACGAGATACCTTGCAAGATCGAGGGCCGCGTTGCCGTCGCCGATGACGGCTGCGTTTTCTCCCGGGTCCGCGACGTCGCCTCTGTAAAATCTCGCCAGGGTCTCGATGCAGCCGCTGACGCCCTCGAGATCTTCCCCTGGCGCGCCGAGTTTTCGATCCTTCCACATTCCGGCGCATACGACGACCGCCTTGAACTCATCCCGAAGGCTCGACAGATCCTTCGAGAAATCGACGGAATGGGAAGTCTTGAATCGGACTCCGAGTCTCTCGATGTATTCGATCTCGCGGTCCAGTACTTCCCGCGGCAGACGGTGAGGGCCGATGGCGTAGCGGAGGAGGCCGCCTGGCTCTTTCTCCCGTTCGAATACCGTGACGGGATAACCGAGTCGAGCGAGGTCGGCCGCAGCGGCGAGTCCCGAAGGACCGGAGCCGACTATGGCGATGCGTTCCTTTCTCCCGGGTGTGGCGGGGTTGGGAGTGAGAGGCGGGGCTGCCCGCTCACGGTCCGCGACAAAGCGTTTGATGTCGCGAATGGCGAGGGGTTGATCGAGTTCGGACCTTCGACAGGCGGCCTCGCAGGGATGAGTGCACACGCGGCCGCAGATGCCGGGAAGAACGTTGTCGCGGCGGATGAGTTCGAGGGCTTCCGAGAATCGCCCGGCCGCGGCAAGCGCGATGTAACCCTGCACGTTGACGCCCAATGGACAATTGCTCTGGCACAAAGGCTCGCGGCGTTTGTCGATGATGGGACGTCCGGGAAGGCTCTGCCTTCCGTTGAACCGAACGGGTTTGGATCCGTCGGGAAGCGTGGCGGGGCAGACCTCCGCGCACCGCCCGCAGAGCGTGCATCCGTTAGAGTCGACAAAGGTTGCGGCGCTCCTGTACCGGGCGCAGAAGCCTTGAGGGGTGTGCTTGAGAGAGGTAATTTCGCCCGGCAGGATGCAGTGGATTCCGGGATTCCTGAGTATGCGCAGAAGACCCGGCCTCAGTGCGTAGTTCATGAGTTGCCCTGAAGAGAGGCGCCATTCTTCCCTGGCCAGTTTCTCGTTGAGGTCCGGGTCCGGGTCGATGAGCGTCACCGGGATGCCCATTTCGCCCAGTTTGTTGGTGGCGGCCAGTCCGGCGGGCGTGGCCCCGATCACCAGAACGCGATGGAGACGGTCCTTGGTAGTTCGCATCAGATGGCTCTTTTCTTTCCCTCGGCCTTCTTCTGACGGCCCTTGAGGGTGGCAAGGCCAAAATCATAGCCTTTGCCAAACGCAGCGATATTCGATTCCTCGGTGCCCTTTGGGACGGATTCGGCAACCGTATCGCGGGCTGCGCCCACAGAGACGGCACCGGTGACCGCTGTGAGAAACCCCAGTATGACGATGTTCGCCATCATCTTCCTGCCCAGTTCGTCGGCCATACGGGTGGCCGGGATGGCAAAAAGGCTCCCGGCGCGTTTCGTTTCAACCTTGACGAGGTCCTGGTCCACGATGAGCGTTCCATCGTCCTTCAGCAGGTTTCCATATTTCTCGAACCCGCCCTGGGACATGCAAACCAGGATGTCGAGGTTTCGAGCGTATGGATAATGAATGACGTTATCGGAGATGATGACCTGCGCGCTGCACGCGCCGCCTCTCGCTTCAGGGCCGTAGGACTGCGTGAGGGTGCTCTCTTTCCCATCCAGAAGGCTTGCCGCTTTGCCGAGAATCTGTCCCGCAAGGACGATGCCCTGGCCTCCGAAGCCCGTGATGAGGACCTCTAAACGGGCGGAGGAAGCAGGATTTGTCTTGTCGTTCATGATTGCTGTTCCCATTCCAAATAGCCCCTTGCAGTGTGCTTCCCTCGTCCCTCTCAAAGCGCGGAGATGCCGTCGGGACGGCAGACCCTCTCGTACGACTCACGGGAAGTCGGCCTGTCGCAGTCGATGAACTTGCCGAGGGTTATGCTCTTGCCGAAGTCGAGTATCGCTTCCGAAGGATGTGCGCCGTTCCTCGTGACGGTGCGATCCTGGTAAATCTTCAATGTATCCAGAGGCCTTTCCTTGTTGCGCCGCCCGTAGCCGGTGGGGCAGGGGGCGAGCACTTCGACGAAGGAAAACCCGGGCCGCTGAAGAGCTTCTTCAATGGATTTGGTGAGGTCTCTCGTGTGGAGGATGGTCCACCGCGCCACATACGTTGCACCCGCGGCATAGGCGAGAAGGGGCAGGTTGAAGGGCGGTTCCGGGTTTCCCAAAGGGGTGGTCGTGGTTTTGCCCATGGACGGGGTCGTGGCGGCGGCCTGGCCTCCCGTCATGCCATAGATGAGATTGTTCACGCAGACCACGGTCAGGTCGACGTTTCTGCGGGCTGCGTGGATGAAATGATTGCCCCCTATGGCGAAAAGGTCGCCGTCTCCGCTGAAAACCACTACGTTGAGCTCGGGATTGGCGAGCTTCATGCCCGTCGCAAAGGGAATGGCCCTGCCGTGCGTGGTATGGTAGGAATCGAGCTTAACGTAGCCGGCTCCACGTCCGGAACAGCCGATTCCGGAAACCATTACGGTCTTCCGAAGGTCGATGCCGCTCCCCTGCATCGCCACCAGGCACGCCGAAAAAGCCGTCCCTATGCCGCACCCGGGACACCAGATATGGGGGATGCGGTCGGTGCGCAACAGGGCGTCCAAAGGGTGTTCGGCCTTCGTTTTCACCTTGTCCATTCTTCCTCCGGAATATGCGCCTCCGTTCGAGAGAAGAGTTCGGACGGCATCCGTGTCGCCGGTTCCTCTCGAACGGGAAAAACCACGGTCATCGGATGTGCTTGAGCGTCTCGACGATGCGGTCGGGAGATATTACGGCGCCGCCCGCATGACCCACCAGAAAGGATGGGACCTTCATGCCCGCGCATCTCTCGACCTCGAGATGGATCTGGCCGAGGTTGATCTCAACGGTTACAAAACACTTCACTCTTTCAGCCAACTGCCTGATCTGCATTTCCGGAAAGGGCCACACGGTGACCAACCGGAAAAGTCCCGCCTTGATTCCGAGACTCCTGGCTTCATCGACCGCAGCCAGGCTGCTCCGTGCAGAAACGCCGTAGGAAACGATGGCGAAGTCTGCATCGTCCAAGAGATAGCTCTCGGTGCACACAATCGATTGGTGGTTCCTGCGGATCTTCTCGATGAGTCGTTTCACCATCGCTGCGTGAGCTTCAGCAGTCATGGATGGATAGCCCCGGTCGTCATGCGTGAGCCCCGTGACGTGGACGGAATATCCTTCGCCAGCCGCGGCCATGGGCGGAACCCCGTCGGCGCCGGGAGAAAACGGCCTGTATCGATCTCTCCTTCCTTTCGGCTTCGGGCGCGTCCGCAGTTTGATGGCGCTCGCCTCGGGGATGACGACCCGTTCGCTGAGATGTCCGATCACCTCGTCCGCCATAATGAGCACCGGCACGCGATACGTCTCGCTCAAATTGAAAGCGGAGATCGTCTGGTAAAAGAGTTCGTTCGGGGAAGCGGGGGCGAGAGCGATGATTTCATAGTGCCCGTGCGATCCCCAGCGTGCCTGCATCATGTCCCCCTGTGCGCCGAGGGTGGGTAAACCCGTTGAAGGGCCGGCCCGCTGAACGTTCACGACAACGCAGGGCGTTTCCGTGCATATGCCGAGTCCGAGATTCTCCATCATCAGGCTGAAACCGGGGCCCGATGTGGCCGTCATGCTCTTGACGCCGGCGCAGGATGCTCCCAGAACCGCCGCCATTGCTGCGATTTCGTCTTCCATCTGGATGAAGGTTCCGCCGACTCCGGGCAAACGGTTTGCCATATGTTCCGCGATTTCGGTGGCCGGCGTGATGGGGTAGCCTGCGAAAAAACGGCATCCTGCAGCCAGCGCCCCTTCGGCGCAGGCCGCGTCGCCCGTCATGAAGTGTCTACCGGTGAGAACTGCTGGTTTCATGGCTTCATTTCCAATTGCGGCTTTGGAACAGAGCGTCCTCCAGCGTTCGTCATCCCTCGCGGGCAATGAGACGGAACGGCCGGAGAGATGCGCCGCAAAACATCAGGGGTCCAGAGGAGCCTCGATGGAATAAATGGCGAAGTCGGGGCAGATGATTTCGCAGTAATGGCAGTTGACGCACGCATCGATTTTCTTCACCACCGGGGGCCGATAGCCCTTCACGTTGTAACGGGGGGAGAGGTCCAGTACGTCGCGCGGGCAGTAGGCAATGCAGTAACCGCACCCCTTGCACCGGTCTTCGAGAATGTGGACGATCCCGCGGGAGACCTGAATGTCCTTATCGTCCAAAGGAATTCGCCAGTATTTCATAGGTAATGGTCCTAAAGAACGTCTTTGGCGCGCACCTTCAACCCCCGAGCCGGAAACGTTCCCCGGTGTCAGGTATGCAATCGGACCCGCCCGCAGACATTCCAGGCCAAGTCGACCATATTTTAGGCGACCGGTTCAGCAAGTCAAGGGCAATTATGACTTCAGCATGGAAGAAGTTGCAGATCCTCTATGAATTATTAGGGGGGTAACCTCAAACATTGGAAGTCCGTGGCACTCTAATCTGCCGAAATGTTCGGAAGGGAACACTCAGGGAAGGCAGGGCAGAGATGAATTCACAAAAATGTAAATTCCTGTCCTGATTCCGGACAAAAACTGGCAGGGGAATTCGGTTGCTCCCATTCTCAAGAGGATGGTTGTGGTGCGTGGGTCATCTTCCGGCCGGGAACCGGACCCAAAGGGAAATGATTGGCGTACAGAGCGCATCGCATCCGGTTGCTGCAATTGGAGCCGACGAGGAAGGAACCGACCGCCGAGCGTGCGGTGATCGTGGAGACCGGGGAAATGTGCCAGGCAGTGGGGCTGGACGAAGACCGTCAGAGCAGAACCTGCACGCCGATCTCCACGACCTGACCGGGCGGGAGGCCGAAGTATCCGGTCGCGCTCTGCGAGTTCTTGGAAAGGAATGCGAAGAGGTATTTGCGCCATCGCATCATGTGGGAATCGCCTGAGGGGATGAGCGTCTCCCGTCCGAGGTAGTAGGTTACGGAGGGGGAGGGGGGTATCAATTCTGCTTTGAAAGCGTCGTCGAGCAATTGGGGCACATTGGGCGTCTCCATGAAACCGAAGGTGGCGATCAGGCGGTAGACCTCGCCGGCGAGTTGTTCCACTTGAAGCCGATTCTCGTTGGGGACGGTGGGGACGTGGGCGGAGTTGATGGTCAGAAGAATCACCCTTTCGTGAAGGACTCGATTGTGTTTGACGTGGTGGAGGAGTGACGGCGGTGTGAACTGCGACGAGGACGCCATGAAGACCGCGGTCCCCGGAACGCGGTGTAAATTGCTGGCCTCGACGTCCTTCAGGAAGAGGAGGAGCGGCAGGGAAGTTCCGGAGAAACGTCGGTAGAGTTCGGCTCGGCCGTCCTTCCAGGCAGTCATCATGATAACGAGAATCATGGCCACAGCCATGGGGAACCACCCACCGTCGAAAAACTTCAGGAGGTTGGAACCGAAATAGGTGAGGTCGAAAATGAGAAAGAGCACAACCAGGGGCGCTGCCTTAGTCATCGACCAATGCCATGTCCTGGTGGCGACAAAGTAGTAAACCATGGAAGTTATGGCCATGTTTGCCGTGACCGCCACCCCGTAAGCTCCGGCGAGCCTGCCGGATTCACGAAAGACGAGGACCAGCCCGATGCACACGATCATCATCAACCAGTTGACCTCGGGTATGTATATCTGGCCTTCCGTTTGGGCGGAGGTGTGGACGATCGTCACACGGGGACAGTATCCGAGTTGGACGGCCTGGCGCGTGAGTGAAAACGCGCCGGAGATCATCGCTTGAGAGGCGATCACCGTGGCAATCGTCGAAAGCCCCACCATGGGATACAAGAAAGCTCTGGGCACGAGGCCGTAGAAAGGATTGATCGTGTGTTCGGGGAAATCGAGGAGCAAGGCTCCCTGACCCAGGTAGTTCAAAATCAGGGATGGAAAGACGAGAACGAACCAGGAAACACGGATGGGCGCGCGTCCGAAATGTCCCATATCGGCGTAAAGCGCTTCTCCCCCGGTTATGCAGAGGACCACCGATCCCAGTACCACGAGGCCGTGGAAATGGTTCGTAGCGAAGAACTTGAATGCATAAACGGGATTGATGGACAACAACACGTGAGGGCTTCGGATGATATGGTTCAGGCCCAGTGCGGCGATGGCGAAGAACCAGATCAACATGATCGGGCCGAACACGGTCCCGATGCGTGCCGTTCCACGATGCTGAAAAAGGAAGAGGACGAGCAGAATCGCACAGGTGAGAGGCACTACGAAGGGATTGGCGGCATCGGTGGCGACGCCGAGACCCTCGACGGCGGAGAGCACGGATATGGAGGGAGTTATGAAACCGTCGCCATAAAGCAATGCGGCCCCCAGAAGCGCCGCAAGGATCATGTAACCCCTCAGCCGCCCCGGCACTTTCTTGTCGTTCACGGGGGCCAGAGCCAGCAGTGCGAAGATGCCGCCTTCTCCGCGATTGTCGGCTTTCATTATGAAGGTGAGGTATTTTATCGTTACAACGATTGTGAGCGACCATATTACCAGTGAGAGGACCCCGAGGATGTTCTCGGGGGTGGGAGTGACGGCGTGTACGCCAAAAAAGCACTCCTTTATGGCATAGAGCGGGCTGGTCCCGATGTCGCCATACACAACCCCCAAGGCGCCTAAGGCCAGCGACAGTTCGAGACGCTTGCCAGGCATCCCACGATCCATCTCCATAGTCTGATCATCCAATGAAATGGTTGCTTTACCGGTAATTCGTTCCAGCGCCCCTTTATAACACAAGATCGCTTGTTTCCTAGCGGAAAGGTACCGCTTCGGCAAATTTGAGCGGTGTAGTCCTTGCGTATTCGCAGAAATCTCCTAATATAGTTCTGGAGAATGCCGTGTCCTTTTGCTGAAGGAACTGTGTGCGGAGGGGAGCAGTAGGGTGGAGATATCTCCTCAATTTGTCGGATGCGCCCGCGTGCGGGGCCAAAAATCTGGCGCTGCAGCAGACCCTCCGGCGGGGCGGGTCGATGTGCTTTCTCGTGCATGTCGTCTCGTCGAATGCCCGGACGGAATGAGGAAAATGGTATTCCACATCGATGTGCGCCAAACCATTGCGGGAGATGTGGGGGTCTCCCTACTCTCGGGAGGAAGTGATGGAATCTTCTAAGGACTTTATCGAAGTCAAGGAAGTCTATATCAAGACGGATAGGGTGCAGGGCAACATGGTTGTCCTCAAAGAATATGAGGACGATCCAAATTATTTCATGATGTTTGTCGGCGATGCGGAGATCACGGCGATTGCAAAAGAGAAGGGTCTGGTGGAACCCAAACGCCCTCTCACGCACGATCTCTATCTGGAGATATCGAGCCGTGCCGGGGTGGTTTTCGATCGGATCGAGATTTATCAGATGCAGGAAAACACTTACTATGCGAATATTTTCGTGAGCATCAACGGCGAGGAAATCGTGTTCGACAGCCGACCCAGCGATGCAGTGGCCCTGGCGCTCCATCAAAAATGCGCCATTTTCGTGAGCAGAAAGCTTCTGCGCAGGGAGTTGAGCGCCGAAGAGATCCAGGAGTATGAAATGATCGTGAGGACCGTCAAGTTCTGAGGCGTCTGTCGGGAGGGCCTGCCAACTTTGGCATTGACTGCGGCAGCCCTTTTGGCTAGATGGTTCTGCTCGCCACGCTGGCATGGCGGGGAGGGGGCGGTGACCGGCCGGTCCATAGCAGGTTTTTTGACTCAGGGTTCCCTCTCCCTGTGTGGGTTGGCCAGAGCGGGGGGACAGTCGGCTTTGGGAACGCACTCGCTCCGGCTCTCTGCCCCGAATCGGGGAAGGGAGAACGCTCCTCCGGCCTTTGGTCGACCGCGCGGATAGAAGCCCGCGGTCGCTGTTGACCGGAGAAGAGGAACCGAACCGGCCGGGTTGTAGTCTTGAGGTACGAGGAAAACCCTCGAGGGAAAATATCTGCCGCCCGGCTGCAGGTTGCGAAGGGCGGTGTTTGTCGTGAGTCATGACGCAGGCATCAACGATTCAAGGGCAGGATAGACAGCTATGGGAATTCAATCCGCTTCAGCCACTTTCAGCCGGTTCTTCATTCAGGATCTTCCCGTCGGGGATTTCTGGACCTATGTGGATGAAAAACTCAATTCCGGAATCTTCAAAGAACTGGAGGAAGGGCTCGAAGAAGCAGTCGGTTTCACTTCCTGGGAAGATATTTTCGATCCGGGTTTTCCATTCGGTTCCTACCATAAGGGCGAATACGTCGCGTTCAATTTCCGGGTGGATCAGCGCAAGGTCCCCGGAATTCTCGTCAAGCAGTACGTGAGGCAGAAGGTCCAGAAACACCGGGATGAAAACGGCGGGAAATGGCCGTCTCGTCAGGAGCGGCAGGAAATCAGAGAGGACGTCCAGGACTGGCTCATGAAACGCACCCTTCCCCGTCCTTCCTCTTGTGAGGTCGTGTGGAACCCTGCCGCAAAAATGATGATCGTCGGCACGACGGGATCGAAGATGATCGAGTCCTTTCTGGAACAGTTCGAGAAGCATTTTCGGTTGTACCCAGTCCCTCTTTTTCACGTGAACTGGGGATTGAACGTGATTCCTCTGAGCGGCCAGGAGAAGGATCGTCTCAATTCCATGGCATCCGTAAAATCGCCTCATATCCTCGAAGAAGGCCGTTTCCTCGGTTACGATTTCCTGACCTGGGTATGGTTCATGACCGAGAACTCACAACAGGTCGTTCCTTTCGGCGAGGGACGGCAGGCGGAGGTGCATCTCGGAGAACGTCTCACCCTGACTCTTCCCGAGGAAGGGAAAGAACGCGTGGTGTGCAATACCCGGGCGAATGCGCTGCATGAAGCGCGGACGGCCCTGAGGCAGGGAAAAGTAGTCTCAGAGCTGCAACTTTTCTTCAGAATCGGCGAAAATGAATATCTACTGACCCTGGACAGCTCCCTCTCCAATATCAAGGGACTCAGAACCCCCAGACAGTTGCCCGATTACGATGAGGAGGACGTCGATGGGCAATTTTTGGAGAGGATGTTTTTTCTGGAAGAATTCTCCTCTGCCCTGGACGCTCTTTACGGCAAATTCCTTAAGGAGAGGCTCGATTCGCGCTGGGATTCTCACACGTTGCCTCTCATGAAACAGTGGATCGAAAAGGGAGGCGAGGACTTGCAGCCGAGCGCGGGCGACAGTGAAGAGCGTGAATCCGCACCCTTTTGACCTTCCCCTTGACGAGCGTCGATGAACGAACCGTTGGGTTTTAATATCCTTGGTGAACTCGTTCGCCAGCACATGGTGAGTGCGGTTTTCCTCTCTCTCACCGCCGTGACCATCCTCACTCTGCTGGGTATGCGCTGGTGGTTGAGACGCCGGTTCCGCCGCATTATGGAGGAGCGGTTCGACGAAGAGCATGAACTGGACGCACTTCCTTCCCCCGGTCCCAACGATCGAGAGGCGTTGGAACTGATCAAGCAGTTTCGGAAAGAGATCTGGAACTTGCCGGAGGCAGAGCTCCAGTTGAGTGTCGATGCCCTCAGTCAGCAGGCCTTCCGCATTGTGCGATCCATTGCGGCCGTCTACCATGCGGAAACGGAGGAGCCCCAATACGAAGCCACCCTCGTCGAGTTGCTGCAAATGACGAGACGGGTAAGCGGGAGGCTCACGCGGCTTGCGTCTTCGGCGCCTTTCAAATACCTGGGCAACAGAAAAGTCAGCGATTACCAGCGGTACTACCAGGTGTACCGAAAGATCAACGACAATCCCTTCGTTCAGATTTTCAAGAACAATCCCCACCTTCAGCGCGTAGCGCGTTGGGCCGTCAACCTGAAAAACCTCGGCAATCCCCTTTACTGGGCGGGCAAGGAACTCAGCCGCGAAGGTTACTTTTATATGCTCCGCTGGTTCTACATCACGTTCATCGGCCAGGTGGGGAGAGAGGCGGTCTATTTGTACAGCGGGCGGCATTTTCAGAGGGAGGAGGACCGGGATGCGGCGCTCGTCTGTTATCGTCTTTTTGCGTTGGCCGTGCGCTGGGGAGGACCCTCACGGGAGGAGTGGTCCATTCTGGTGGATTTTGTGACCGGTCATTCGGGGCTGGACCCCGAGATCAAGGTGCACATACTCTCGCGGTGCTGCCATGGCCGGTTCCCCAAGGATCTGGAGACACAGTCGCTGCAGAGCAGGAGCGGCGGCAGGTGGTATCGTGAGGGGCTCAAGAAACTCCTGGATTGCGAACCGCCTCAGGCTGCGCGCGCCGGTGAGAAGGCCCGCTTGATCGAGGAAGAATTGAGCGGCATCGAGGAATGAATGGGCGCCGGGGATAGACGTTACGACTGCGGTCGGCGTCCCTGGTGTAGTAGTCTCAAGCCATTGAAAATCACCAAAAGAGACGCGCCCATGTCGGCCGCAATGGCGCCCCAGAGGGTCGCTATGCCGCTCAAGGCAAGCGATAGGAAGACGCCCTTCACGCACAAAGAAAAGAAGATGTTCTGCTTGATGATGGCGAGCGTCCGGCGGGAGTGGCGGATCAGCCAGGGAAGCCTGGAGAGGTCGTCCGACATGAGGGCGATGTCGGCGGTTTCGATGGCGACGTCGCTGCCCATGGCGCCCATGGCGATGCTCACCGTGGCGGCAGCCAATGCCGGAGCGTCGTTTACGCCGTCGCCCACCATTGCCACGTGACCGAAACGTTCCCGCAATTCGGCGATCGCTTTGACTTTATCCTCCGGCAGAAGCCCTGCCCTGTATTCGTCCACGCCCGTCAAGGAACTCACTTCTGCGGCAGTGCCCGGGTTGTCACCCGTAATCATGACGATTTTCTCCATCCCCAGGGATTTCAGGGATTCAATGACAGCTTTGGCCTCGGGCCGCACGTCGTCCGCGATGCTCAGCAGGCCGCAGATGTGGTCGTCGCACCACATGATCACCAGGGAATGGCCCGCGTCCTCGAGATGAGTCGTGAGCTCGTGGAACTCGGCATTTTGGTGGCCCCAACGATCGAGAAGCCGGTGGCTTCCGATCCAGAAAAAATGACCGGCTATGCTCCCTTGTGCCCCCTCTCCAGGCAGGATCTGGAAATCCTCGGCCGGGGAATAGCTCACGCCGCGCGCATCCGTCTCCTTGAGAATCGCGCGCGCGAGGGGGTGTGTGCTGTGAAATTCCAGAGCGGAGGCATTCGAGAGGAGTTCGTCCGAGGTGTGGCCGCTCATGGGAATGATGGCCCGAACTGCGGGCCGCCCGAAGGTGAGAGTGCCGGTCTTATCGAAAGCCATGGCTCTGATGCGGGCAGGCGCTTCGAGATAGGCCCCGCCCTTGATGAGGATGCCGTTTCGGGCCGATGCCGTGATGCCGGCAACGATGCTGACGGGTGTTGAAATGACCAGGGAGCAGGGACACGCAATGACGAGAATCACGAGAGCCTCGTAGCACCAGGTTGTCCAGTCGCCGTGGAGAAAAAGGGGAGGTGCGAGCGCGAGGAGCAAGGCCAGGATCATCATAGCCGGCGTGTAAAATCGAGCGAATCGGTCCACCCATTGTTCGGTTGGGGCCCGGTTGGACCGGGTTTCTTCCACCAGACGGATGATGCGTGAGAGCGTGGTATCGGCGGCGGCGGCGGTGGAACGGAATTCAAACGCGCCGTCGCCGTTGAGGGTTCCGGCAAATACCAGGTCCCCCGGCGCTTTGCTTACGGGCAGCGATTCACCCGTTATCGGCGCTTGATTGACGGTTGTGACGCCCCTTGCGACCACGCCGTCGAGCGGTATGCGCTCCCCTGGACGAACGAGAACCGTGGCGCCTACGGGCACGTCAGCAACGGGTTGCTCTTCGATACCGCCGTCCACCGGACAGACGAAACGGGCCGTCGGCGGAGCGATGTCCAGCAGGGCCTCGATCGCCCGGCGCGCCCGTTCGACGCTCCAGGATTCGAGCAGCAGCGCCAGGGAGAAGAGGAAGGCAACCGATGCGGCTTCGAGCCACTGGCCAATGGCCATCGCTCCCGCTACCGCAATGGCCATAAGGAGGTTTATGTCCGGCCTGAGTCTCCTGAACGCCATAAAAGCTTTCGGCGCAACGAACCACGCGCCCGCGACGCCGGCGGCAATGTAGGCGGCAATGACATCCGGGTGAGAAACGGCAGCTCTGTTGCCGTCGCCTCCAAGGGCTGCCGGGATGCTCCCCTGGTGGAAAACGTGGAGAAGGAATCCGGTTGCCAGCAGAATCCCACTGGCGGAGCACATGGCCGACCGGCCGTAGTTGCTCCAGAGTCCGTCTCCGAAAGGACTGACTCCCGATCGGCAGGCGGACGTCCACGGAACAGCTTTCATCCCCGCGCTTGCGACGGCCTTCCCGATGGCTTCCATATCGAGGGGGTCGTTCCCGATAACCGTCATCTTGCGATTGAGAAGATCGAAGGCGAGGTTGACCTCTCCGCCGACGAGGGGCGCCACCTCGCGCTTTAGAGCTGCTATTTCTTCTCCGCAACACATTCCGCTTATATGAAATGCGGTCTGTCCCATTGACCGGCTTCCTCGTATTGACGGCGAAGGGCCTGGATCTGACGAGAATTGAACGCTCCCGGCACCCCGGGGTGGAGTGGGCAAGGGTTTCATCCGGCTCGTCGGAACGACAGGGCAACCTTGCCCACGTCTGCAGGATGCATCGTTCTAGTACAGGACGGCGGAAGTCCCTGACCAGTTCCGGTGGGCACAAGAAGGCGTGCCCGCCCTACAGTGCCAGCCGCTTGGTAGGGTGGGCACGGTTTTATCGTGCCCACCAAAACGAGTGCCGAATTTCCGCCCGCGTGTACTAGTACCTGGCGTGAGGCTCCTCGGCAACATGGATCATAATGCATATTGAAGAGGAAGGCCACGGGCCGCGTTGTCTGAAAACCCGGAGATCGGGCGGACGCCTTGCATCGTCCGTTCCGGAAAGATGGAGAGCGTCTTTTGGCGAGAGCGGTTCACAATAGCGGTTGTATCAACTTGAAGGGGAGCTGAAAGGTCCTCTTCATGTATCCGACCAGTTCGGAACCAACTGCCGAAGGCGCAAGGGGGAGGACGCCCGGATCAGAGAGTGTTCCGCCGACTCCCACCGGAATGGAGATGAGCGATCCGCCGAGTATGCCGCCAATGAGGGGCATGTGGCTTATGATCGTGTCGACGGTCTTCAGGGGAGACACGAGGACCGTCGCATCGATTTTGTTTGCGCTCAAATCGGCTTCCCCCTTCCAGACGATGCGCACGCACGGCCCGTCCACCTCGGATTCGTGAAGCTTCAGTTTGCCTTCCCGGAGTGTCGCGCTGGCCTTGATCGTATCGTATGGGCAGCCCTCTTTGAGGGTGTCGGGGAGTTGTCCCCGATATATCTCGGTAACGTTCAGCATGGCGAAAATTTTCGAAAGGAGTTCGAAACGGTAGATCCGTCCTTTGAGAGCGGTGAATTCGAGTTCTCCGCGGAGCGATTTGAAGAACCCGCCGTCGATGCCATCGGCGGTGAGAGTGCCGCTCAAGCTGAATGTGCCGTCCATGAATCCATGTTTATCCCAGAGGCAGATAAGGGCGGCGTCGAGGTCCGCATTACTTGCCGCGGGTTTGATCTCCAGGCGCGTTTTTTGAGTTGAAAGGTCGAGCCTTCCGGGCGTCTGAACGCCGCACAGGTTGGCGTCGGTGATGGCGATGTTCAGACTGTCTCCCTGAAGGCCCAGGCTTGCAGAGAAGGGTCCCCAACTCAACTTACGATACGTGAAAAGATCCGTCTTGACTCTTACGGATCCCCTCAAGGGAATGCCATGATATGTGAGGCTTTCCGGGGAAAAGACGACAGCGTCCCCAGCCGATTGACCGCTATTCTCGGATTGAAACCGCCTCAGTTCGTCCCAGTCCAGGTTGTCGGCGATAATGTCCAGGTCCAACTGAAACAGGGCGGGAGAAAAATCGACCTTGCCACTGAGCATCAGGTGGCTGTCCTCCCAGTCAAAAGAGCTTGAAAGCAGGCTAACCTGTCTCCCCGCCGCCAGGAGGGATGCCCGTTCGATTCTCATGTTCGGGCGCAGTTTCCAGAAATATTCGAAGCCTTCGACTTCAAGGCGTCCGTTGGCCGTGGAACTGAGGGGATCATCCGGAAGGATGTGGCATTTGATGTTCCCCTTTATGCGGCCGTCGAGCAACTGATTGTTGGCGAAGAGCCTGTCCGCGCTGGATTTGTTCAGCGTGCCGTCGAGCGTGAAATCGAAGTCGTTTTCCCTGAGGGCAAGCGAAACGGTCGCCTCGGAATCCTTGTCTTTGATCGACAGACGGTTGATGGTGAGGCGTCCCGATTGCACGAGCAAGTCGAGAGAAGTCTGCATGCCCCCTTGAAGACCGAAGTCGGCTTTGAAGGTTACGTTCGCCTCCTTCTCCCACGACAAACGCGCCTGCGAAAGCGACAGGGGCGGACGCATGCGGTACTCGGGCGGAAGGTGAATGAGTTCGCAAATCCACTCGTGGGCATGCGGACCGATGCTGCCGCTTGCCGTCGTTTCAACGGTTCGAAGGCCTTGAAGATACCCGTTCATTCGGAGAGTCGCTAGAAGAGAGGCATCGGACGATTCGGACTGGAAGTCGATGAGGCTCAGGGTGTCTTTGGTTGCTTCGAATCTGCCACTCGCTGTCTTGACCGGGCCGGGGAAGAACTTCGAGCCGACAAGAACGTTTTCAGCTCTTCCCGTAGCCTTCAACTGCCAGTGGTTCAAATCGAAGAGCGGTCCCTTCAGATCGAAGCGATCTACGCAGAGGATGCCGTCGGCTGAGGAAAAAGCACTGAGAGCGTCACGGAGCGTATCGTGAGAAATCAGCCACGGGTAGACCTCATTCAGAACGATTTGCGCGGGCTTGTCCGAGGTCACCTCGATGTGCGGAACTCCGCGCCAGGAATAAGCGACGGAGACGTCCGAAAAGGAGGACCGGCCGACCGCGCCCTCAAGGGATTTAGCCGTAACCACTGATTTATCCAGTAGGAAGGCGGCGCCCTTCACATCGAAAGGATGGGACAACCTCTGATAGTTGGCGGACAGGGTGAACTCTTTGGTTTCGACCGTAGTGTCGATATCCTCCAGCTTCTCGCCCAGGATGAGCTTTCCTCGGGCCGTCCCCTTGATGTCTTTGGCGAGGGAAAGTTCGCGCAGGAAGTCCTGGTTTTTCACGACTCTGAAAAGGACCGGCGGAAGATCGACGAGGTTGGCGTCGATATCAATGTCCAGGTGAAACGCAAGATCGTCACCCATCAGGCCCACAATGAGATTCCCGTTGCGACCGGGGGAACTTCCGGTCTTACCCTGAAGGTTGCTTCCTTTGAGGATTCCCCGGGAAATGAGCACGTCTCCCATGACGTCCTCAATGTGCAAATTGGGCCTGGGGACATATACCTCTCCATTCGAGATGTTCCCCGTGATAACGAAGCGATTCGGATCGAACAGTTTGTCGGTTGAGTCTGCTTCGGAGTTGAGGGAGATGAGTGGAATCCGGCCTCCTTTGACGATCTCGAAAACCTTCCGAAGCTTTCGGTTTTCTCCGCCGAGAACAAGGGCCGTCCGGCGAACGGAAGCAATGTCGGTGTCCCTTGCCTCCAGCAGGAGTCTCACGTGGTGAGGGTTGGAGTTGACCTGGAGACTGCCCGTCAGGTTGATCTGCGGGTCTTGGAGATTGAGCTGAGTGACGGTGAAATTGAACGTCTCGGGAGAGATCCGCAGGGTTCCCAGGACTGTTTCGCCCCGTATGACGTATTCTCCAGAACCGTGCACCACACTCAGGGCGGGAACGGAGCCGCGAAACTCGGCTTTGAAGTCTTTGGGGCCGCCGCTCGTGAAGGATGCCTCTGCGTTTATCCGAGAATCCCCGATTCCCCGGGGTGCGGATGGGTACAAATACGCGAAAAGGGCCTGAGGATGGAATCCATCGAGATTGATGCGACCTTCGCTGGTGAGGTTCTTCGGGTCGATCCACCCTTTTAGAGAGAGCTTGTCCCAGAGACTGGACGTGGACGAAACGTCCACTCCCAACTTGCCGGGACCGTAGTGCAATTCACCGGACAAATCGTCGATTTGGAAGGAATGTCGGGTGCCTTCATGGAAATTGAGGACACCGTTATTGACTCTGATGACGGAACTCGATCCTTGCGATGCGAGAAGCGCAAACAGGGGAAACACCGTGTCTTGAATCGCGGAGGGGGAGAATTCGGATGTTCCGGCGCTCCCATCGTCTCCCGTTGGGGCGATCTGTGGAATATGGATTGTAGCGGAAGGCGCCTCGAGATCAACTTCTGCTATCTCGACTCTTCCTATCAAGAGGGGAAGAATCCGCGGAAGGATGGTGAGCGAGCGGGCAGTGACCGTTGCGATATCTCCGAAAGAGATGGCAGCATCGTGAACGATCGCTTTGGGTTTGGGGAAAAGCGAGACGTCGAGACGCCTGCATTGGCCGATGCAGGCAGTCCTGCGGTTGATTTCGGTCAAGAGGCGCAGCTTCAGGGTGTCCGGACTGAGCGAGCCTCGGACATAGAAAGTGACGGCGGCAAGCGAAACGAGGAAAACGAGGAGAACTGCAATTGAGAGCCTGAGGTGAGGAATCCTGGGTTTCAGCATCCAAACATTGCTTTCGTCGGTCATTGATACGCGGGACTGCGGCCCGTGCGTCGGTCATCTGTGGGAGACAGCCGCTGAGTAAAAGGGCGAATCGAGAGGCTGCCGCCAAGCACCCATATAGCAATTCGAGCGCCCGAGGGCAAGACATACTGCGATACCACGATGCGGGGGAGATTCGATGGCAGTGTTGTCGAATGAAAGTCCCATCCTCCGAAACAGGGGAGATGGTCGAGGTGAGGGGGAGCCCGGATCACGTGAATCAGACAGCATCCGATGCGATCACCCAGTGAAGAGATACCGTTGCCGAAGCTTTCGGCATTGGCCCAAGTCCATCCCTGACTCGCCAGGTTAAGTGGGTATGGGCAGGGTGGTGCAAGAGGAACTTTCAAGGGAAAATGTAGCTCAGGTTCAATTCATGGGTTGCGCCGATATGCAAAAAATAGAACATTGACTGTTGCTGCCCTGTTTCTTGCAGGAGTCAATACTGTTTTAAGGCCTGAGAAGCAGGTTCTCTCCCACAAAGCGGGGGGAGAGGGAACTCTGATTCAACGAAATTGCTTGCCGGGGTCTCCCCGGGGTCGATTCAAAGGGCAGATTTCATCCGATTGGTGTGGTCGAAAACTATACGCGGAACCCATGGGTTGTCAATCACAAGGCAAGGGAGATCTTCGACGGCGAGGCGCTGCAACACGTGTCAGCGGCATTCTCGAAGGGCATGAAGCATGAAAAACAATTCGAGTCATTTGCGCCAAAATTTAAGAGGGGCCAGCAATTTCTCGCTAACCCCATTGATCTTGCTCTGGTAACGGGGAGAGGATTTGAACCTCTGACCTTCGGGTTATGATAACGAAGAGATCGATTTACTTCAGTTTCCATAGGCTTCCTAAAACATGGCTCTACAAGCCTTTCTGCGGTTACACCTTTTATTTGACTTTACTTCCAGTTCCCATAAAATACGGTCTGAAGGTTGGAAATACGGTTGGAAAAATCCGGAGGACATGCCATGCAGCGGATGAAAACGAAATATCCAGGAGTTTTCTATCGTGAAGCAAAGAGGATAGGCGGACTGGGCACGGAGAGGATTTATTACATCGTGTTCAGGAAGAAGGAGAGGGCGGGACTGCCCGCCGATTTCCGGGCGTTGCATGGACTGAGGCATTTGTACGCTTCCATGCTGGCTTCCTCCGCACAAGTCGACCTCTATACCCTTCAGAAGCTTCTGACGCACAAATCACCACAAATGACACAGCGGTATGCGCATCTTCGGGATGAGGCGCTACGGAAGGCGTCCAACCTGGCCGGGGATATTATCGGGGCGATCCAGAACAAACAGGGTGCTCCGGTGGTGCAGATGAAGGATAGGAGATAATATGAACGTTCAGTATGTGACCGACGAAAATGGAAATCGGATAGCTGTTTTGATTCCGCTGGATCAATGGGAAATCATCAAGGCAGAATTCGAAAGCTACGATGGCGACATCGAGACTGCGGAAATCATGGCTGCACCGGGTCTCATGGATTCAATCGAGCGCGGAAGAAACCAGGCAAGACGGAAGATCGGGCGGCGTATCGAAGAGATAGATGCGTGATGGCATGGATGGTGTTCTTCACGAATGAAGCCGAAGAAATGCTCACGCGAATTGAGGACCAGCGCGTCCGAAAGCTCATCAAAGCGAGAGCCATGCACTTGATTACAAATCCTGAGATGCAAGGGAAGCCGCTTACCGGAGACCTGGCTGGACTCAGGAGTGTGCGCGCTGTAGGGCAACGCTATCGCATAATCTACGAGTTGTTCCCCAATGAGTCTGAAGTGTGGGTCATCGCGTTGGGCCTGCGGAAGGCCGGAGATCGTGACGATGTCTACGATATGACAAGGCGTCTGAAATGAAAGATCCAGTGACCATATTCTGCAACGAATGAGGATGGCGGTTACATCGCCATAGCGTCAGATCTCAAGGGATGCTATGCTTTTGGCTAGACCCCGCAAGAGGCGCTCAAAGAACTTGAGGCAAGGTCCTTTTCTCTTGCTTGGCACGCGTTATGCGCTGATTTGCCATGGTAGACAGAGGTAGGCTTTAGTCAGTGTTTATTCAATAGAGCCTCGCACAAGCTGACGTGTTACGCGTCCTGCAGAAGGCCTCAACACCGGCATAGTGCAATTGTCGGGTTGGGGCCGTTTTTTTTGGCCTCATCGAAGAGGAAAGGATGCGCTCATGTCTCTAGAAACACCAACACAACGCCCTGAAAAGCAACAGTCTGACCGCACTATCCCGCAATACGTGAACGAGCACCAGCTTGCTGGAATGTTCAACTGTTCTGTGCAGAAGCTGCGAAACGACCGCTCCCAGCGGCGCGGCCGGGCTTACGCCAAGTTGGGTTCGTCGGTTCGGTACAACCTACAAGACGTACTCGACCACTTCGAGGCCAGGAAGATCCGCCCGGAGCAGAGCCGATGACCGCCCGCTACGACGGAATCCCACTCTACGGCGTCGCACCCGCCGCGGACAGCTCTACGACGAATGCCGGTGCGAGGATGGCGGCCAGCGGCGGGCGAAATGGACCGTGCCATCCGGCGATGAAAGCGACCCGGGCCGAGCGTTCCTCACACGTTTCATTCCAAAACGCAGGGCCTTCGTCGCGCCTCAGTTTTACACGGTTGTGCATTCGGGGCTGACCGAACCTGAAGCCGTATGCGACGCGGTTGCGCGGTCCATGAAGTCGAGACTGGCGACGGCTTGCGGCGATGAGCGCGAGAAAGTGACCCTCCTCCTCAACACTCTGAGGATGTTCCCGGATGAGGCGCAGCTTTTCGCGGAGCACGCAATCGGGCAAGAGCAGCTACCCGCGTCGGTGCAGGCACGGCGGAAAGCCGCCCGATCCGCGAGGTATCGCCGAGAATTTTACCAGAAACAGGGATGGGGGCAACGCGCATGAGCAACCTCAGTCTGACCCTTATCATAGCCACAAAACCGCCAACTCTGTCGAAGTCCTTCACCCTGGCAGCGGATGGCACGTTGCAGAAACATCCGGGCGGAAACCTCGTTGCGGGCCACGCCCGGACGCTCCATGCGACCCTGGAGCATTTTATGCGGAGACTCGCGGCGCTCAAGCCGTCACAGGCATTCGTCTACGGGATTTGCGAGCATAAGACCGCTCGAATTGTTCCGAAAGTGAAGCTGGAGGCGGTGCGAAAGGCCATGCCGTTAGATGACCCCGTGAATCTCCTGGGGGTTTCTCTGGCCGAGCATCCCGATCGAAGTGATTGGCAACACGAGATCGAGCGCTATCTTTACATGCGGCAAGAAGAACGTGAGGAATATGAACGACGCAAGAGAGAAGTGGCCAAAAGGAAGGCGTCCGGTAAGTTGCAGATTGACGACTTGTTGCCCGAGAGTGCACGGCGGCGGCCTACCAAGGGAAAAAATCTATGAACGTGTAAACCGCTGGATATTGTGCGGTTATTGTGATAGACCAGAATTGGACCCACAGGCAAAATAAGGGGGCATTTCATGGGTGACATTCTTCAAGAAGGAACCGGAGTCCCCGAGGCCGTAACGGCATTCTTCGACAGGCCCAGGCAGCACAAGCAGGAAGCGTTTCACGATGCGCTTTTGGCGGTGCGGACCCCGCCTTGTTTCGGCCTGGGGGAGCGACCGTACTGATTTCCCATATTCCTCGCAACAGAGCGTTTCCGCTCAGGCGGGCAAACCGGAGGGCCTTTCCGGAAGTCAGGCCGAACAAGCGGGTGGTCGCGCCGGGGCGACCAATGTACCTCCCTTGCGGGAGCCCCAGTCTCAATCGTCCGAAACGCTCCCCGGCTACGACAATGGTAACATAGCCTATGAAATCAAACCGGGCAAGTCCGCTTCAGAAAGGAATCAGCCATGGTTAAAGCAACAAGGAGTCGAGGACGCCCGACGGTATACCGCGAAGACATGCCCTCGAGAGCGTATGACCTGATGCGGGAGTGCGGGTTGACGCTGAGGCAGCTCGCCAGGGCGTTCGGGGTGAATGTCCGAAAATTGTACCGCTGGATGAAGGCGTATCCAGAATTCTCCGCTGCGGTACACGCCGGCCGTGATGAGTTCGACTCGCAGGTAGTGGAGAAGGCTCTCCTTCGCCGGGCGATCGGGTATTGCTGGACCGAAATCACGGAGGGGTTGCGCGATGGGAAGATGGTCGTCACTCGCAAGGTGCGCAAATATGTGGTCTCCGACGTCACGGCTCAAATCTTCTGGCTCAAGAACCGGAGTCCGCAGCGGTGGAGAGATCGTCAGGATATGCACGTCGAGGGAGGATTGACCCTCGATGCAACTAACGATATCCAATCCCAACTCATTGAGAAACTGGTTGCTCTCGCAGCCCCGGTCGCGAGTGAAGCGGATCCTGGAGATGGAGTGTGTTATACGTGAAGGCTCAAAAGAGGACTCTGCGGAGGTATCTCTGAGAAAATTGATGGCCGGGGCGCCAGATGCCTCTTCCTCGCGGGAGGCCCCCGCTCTCACGCCCAAGACTTTCCCCGGCCCTGTCATCAAAAAATATAGCTGGCGGAAAGGGAACCGGCAAGCGCCAAGTCACCTTCGATGAATCCGAAACGAAGAATCGTCCTGCCATCAGTATTATCGAGCAGGCGACGGACGCGGGTAACGGAGATTCCAGGGCATGAGGCAGCCAGCATGACCGACAATGAGCGCCGTAGACTGTGGCGACGGTATCACACGGAGCACAGCCGCATCGCCCAAGAGTGGGGAGAGGACCGCGGTTATTGCTGTCCACCGCCGTCTCCGCAACCGCCCGCGCTGCTCCCATCACGCCAGGAAGCCACCGAAGTCCAACCCCCGCCAACGAAATCGCTCGTGGATCAGCTTGACGATCTCGACCAAGCGAAGAAGCAAGGGAAGATCAGCAAGGCCGAGTACAAGAAGCTCCGAGAGAAGGTCTTGAACGGTGGCGGGCCAACTCCTTCAGTGCTACCCGCTGCTTCCACTTCCAAGTCACCGGCCCCGCAACCAGACTCGTACATCGATGAAATTAAATCCAAGGGGAGCACGTCAGCGAAGGTGCGGGCTGCAGCGGACTTATGTAATCAAGGCAAGATTACCAAGGAGGAGCAGACCAAGCTCCAGGCGGCGATACTGCGCGGTGAGATGTAGACACGATCATTTTCATATGCCCCCTGTGCTGATCAGCGATACTTCGCGTATTCAGCAAGGGTTGCGGAAAAGTTTCAGTGTTAAGTATTAGTAATAATTGGAGTTAAGAACTTATATTGCTTGCTCAGCACAGATAGAAAGAAGAAGCGATGTGGGATTGCCCGCAGCATGCTTACCGCATTGCTCGGAGTATGGTCGATGAAAGTCTCTTCCTGATCGTCGCTAATCCGCTCCCGCGTCTCGCCCGCAATCGCCGGTCTGTAATGGTTGGAAAGGGTTTGAAATGTCATGAGGGTTGGAAATAGAGTTGGAAAGGGCTCTGGCACCCACTAAAAAAGGGACTCAGAATTTCTTCCAGTCCCTTGATTTTCCCTTGGTAGCGGGGAGAGGATTTGAACCTCTGACCTTCGGGTTATGAGCCCGACGAGCTACCTGACTGCTCCACCCCGCGCCGATTGTTGAAGTAAGATATCCGATGATCAGGATGTTGTCAACAGGAACCTCAAACTTTCCTGCTGAGATCTGGCAATGCCCGCGGTCGATAGTGCTCGGGCCGATCGAAGGCGCTGCCGGACTCGGTCGAGCGAGCATCCTGCGCCGCCGGAGACGGCTCGAAATGGAGGGACTGGAGCCGGTGGACCGACGCGGCTAACAAGAAAAAGCGCGGGTGGCCGCAAACGCCTGGCTGAGAAACAATCCGACGATTCGATAAAAGGTGCTTTCGTTTCGGGAAGTTGCGCCCGATGTTCGTCAGCGCGGGGGAATGCTGGCTTCGGCACGGTCCAGGAGCAGGCATTGCGAGTCGTTGAGGCCAAGGAGCGTCCGCAGGGAGGGAAACCTGCCGCCGAGAGTGAGGCGCTGCCAGCCTCCAAGGTAGACGGCCCGTTCCGGGCGCGCACCTTCGATTGCCGATACGATGTTCGCCGCCAGGAAGCACTCCCGCTCTCGCCAGAGTCTTTCGTCCTCATCGCTCCATTCGCTCAACTCCTGGAGAGTGGCGGGCCCTTCGTCCCGTATGCGGCGGGCAGCTTCCGCGTATGCTCGTGCAGGGGATTGGTCCGTCTCGGGGAGGGAGAGGAGGACCTCCAGGTTTTCCACTGAGATGAGTTCGCTCCAGGTTTCGATCCACCTGTGGCTGAACTTCGAATCGTCCACCGCACACAGATGAGCGCCGGTTTCGTTGGAAAATACCTCCGCCGCTCTATATTCAAACGGCAGCCGTATCTGTCTCCGAACTGCCGCAATCCGCGGATGCCTGGCCGCCCCCCGCAACTGGCCGCCTGCTTTCGCAGCAGCGGCTTCGAGGTTGGCGGCAAGGATTCTCCCGAGTGTACGGTGATGTTCCCTTCGGTATGCAAGGGAATAGGGGCTGATCTCTACCAGCACCATTTCCGGGCGGTATTTCAGGAGGAAACCGCGCACTCTGCGAAATCCAGCAGGATCGTGATGGACCGTCCCCACGAGGATGAGCCCGGCAAACACTGTGGGAGCGGTCGTGGCGTAACGGTCCCCAGGGGATGCGATTGCGCTCTCTGGCAATGTCCTTTACCTCATACGGTTCTTTGTCTGAGATTCGAGAACGGGGACCAACTCGTTGAAATGAGCGATGTGGAGGTGGGCCTTCAACTCCGGATTTTTGTAGGCCACGAAAAAGACGCCCGTCGCTTCGGCCAGTTCCTGGTCCACGGTCGAATCCCCGATATAGAGGATCTGTTCGTGCAGAACCCCGAACGTCTCCGCAATGCGATCCATCTCTTCGGGATGCGGCTTTGGCCGGGCAACGTCCGATGCCGTGACCACCAGATCGAAGTATTGATCCAGGTGGAAATGAGCCAGCACTTCACGGGTCGACATGGTCCGGTTGGTGGCGAGAGCGATCTTGAAAGAGGATTTGGCCATCGTCAAAATGTCCACCAGGCCGGGTTCGCAGCTCAGACAGACGTTGAATTCCTTGAAATCGATGGTCTGACTGTAGCTGAAGGCCTTCTGGAAACGCTGCCCGTTCCCCAGCAAATAGTGAAGTGATTCGCGAACGGGATGCATGTGTATGTATTCATGTTGTTCGGATTTGACGAGAGGCGCGCCCATTCGATCGAGTATATGGTTGTAGAACCGGACGTTGGCCTCCCTCGAATCGAACAGGACGCCGTCGCAATCGAAAGCGACCACCTCGATGGATACCTTGGAATCTGGATTGTGACTGCACAGTTTCATTGGATGGATTTGCCGTTTCCTTTCTTCTGATCCGGGGGCGTTCGCCCCGGAGCCGGTGAGACGCCTTTACAACCTGATACTTATCGAATAGAGTAACAGGTGTCAAGGCGTGAGGACGGCCCGCATGTCTGGCCGTCCATCTTTCAATACGGTGGCATCATCCGGAAAGAGGGCTTCGCCGCGCGGCGAAGCGCCGATACCAACGGGAATTTTCATGGACTATCAGGTCGACTATCTCGTCATTGGCAGTGGAATCGCCGGACTTTCCTTCGCCCTCAAAGCTGCTCGAACGGGCTCTGTGGCTGTGGTGACCAAAAAGGACACCTTGGAGACGAGCACCAATTACGCTCAAGGTGGCATCGCCTCGGTGATGGGACGCGACGATTCGTTTCAACTTCATATCCAGGATACCCTCAACGCCGGCGACGGCCTCTGCCACGAGGACGTGGTGGAGATGGTCGTCAAATCCGGCCCGGACCGGATTCGCGAACTGATCGAATTGGGGGTCGACTTCAATCTGAAACACTCCGATGAACAAATCTTCGACCTCGGCCGCGAGGGAGGACACACCCGGAACCGCATCGTGCACGCTCACGACATGACCGGACGGGCGGTGGAAAAAGTCCTCGTCAAGTCGGCTGAGGAGAACATCAATATCCAGATTTTCGAAAACCACCTGGTTCTCGATCTGATCATCGAACACCATTCCATAAAGGCCGGAAAAGCCGCTCTGTACCGGCAGGACCTCTGCCGCGGCGCCTACGTGCTCGATAGCAAGACCGGCGAGATCCACACATTTGTCGCGCACGCAGTTCTGTTGTGCACGGGAGGCGCGGGCAAGGTTTACCTCTATACGAGTAATCCCGACGTGGCGTCGGGGGACGGCCTTGCCATTGCCTACAGGGCTGGAGCGAACATCGCGAACCTTGAATTCGTGCAGTTCCACCCGACGTGCCTCTACCACCCCCTTGCCAAGAATTTCCTGATCTCCGAAGCGGTGCGCGGCGAAGGCGCACGGCTTATCGACAGGCGCGGGCGGGCGTTCATGGCGGAGTACCACCCGCTCAAGGACCTTGCCTTTCGCGATGTTGTGGCCAGGGCCATCGATACGGAAATGAAGAAAACCGGAGATGACTGTGTATTCCTCGACATCAGCCACCGCGATTCGGAATTTGTGAAGAATCGGTTTCCCGGCATCTACCAGAAATGTCTCTCCCTCGGCATAGACATTACCAGCCAGCCAATCCCCGTGGTTCCCGCGGCTCACTACATGTGTGGCGGCATCGTCACCGACCATTGGGGCCAAACGACCATCGGGAAGCTCTACGCCATCGGAGAATGCGCCTGCACCGGCCTCCACGGCGCCAATCGCCTCGCCAGCAATTCGCTCCTGGAAGCTATGGTGTACGCGCACCAATCCGCCGCCCACTGTGCCGAGCGAATCGAAACGTGGCGAAAGGAAGACCTGCCCCTTATTCCGCCGTGCCCCACCCATACGGCCTGCAAAAGCGATTCGGGCACAAGCGAAATGGTGCTCATCACTCACAATTGGGACATCATGAGGCGCATCATGTGGAACTACGTCGGGATCGTGAGGACCGACAAGCGGCTTGAGCTGGCTCAAACCCATATGGCGCAGATACAGATGGAAATCAAGGAGCACATGCCCAATATTCCCATCAACAGCGATCTGGTGGAACTTCAGAATTTGGCGCTGCTGGCGGAACTCATCATCCGTTGCGCCCTGCAACGAAAGGAAAGCCGCGGACTCCACTACAACCTGGACCATCCTCAGAAGGACGACGTCAACTGGCTGCGGGACACCATCGTGATGAGACGGCAGGCGGAAGACTTTCTCTGCTCCATCCGGGGAGGAACTGAAATCGCGGGCTAGGAGCTTGTCCGAGAACTCCGGCTTTGAAAAAATTAGCCGCGAAAAGTGGGAATCAAGCTCATGATTCCGGTCATTATCCGCTTCAAGATGATCAATATGCCTTTGTTCTGACATCTGAAGTGGGAATCTGGAACTACCTTTTTCATTCTCGGACAGCCTCCTAGGGGAGGGCTCAACGGGGTGGGCGCCGGCTGGCGCATGCAGCCGGAATCCGTGGCTCGCCTCGGTCAATGCGGAGAGGTGGTCTCTACCGTTTCGGCATCCAGCACGTTGCCGTCCGGTTCGGACGGGGGGGCGGGTGCCGCCAGGAGCGGGCGGTCGTGGTGTTCCACGCGCATTGTGAGGACGCCCCCCATGAAGCTTATTTCATAGTTTCTGTTGGAGAGGTCCACCTGTTGGAGGTTTTCCCTGAATCTTCTGAACTGATTCCTGGCTTTTCGATAGACATAAATGAGGCCGCCCACACCCAGGAGCATGACAAAAATAAAGACCCAGGCAGGTGTGGCGAGTACCCTGCCAACGAACATGATGATAGCGACCAGTGAAAATATGAAGATCACCTGAAGGCCCATGATCAGGTACAGGTAATAGATGCCCTCGTTAATCGAAGATTCGGCGCGTTCGCCGCTGGCGGCCTTCCGGTCGAATTCGAAAAAGCGTTTGAACCACATGCGCAGCATTTCCTTATGATGAAAGGGATTGATCCGTTGTATTCTCCTGGACTTCACCCACGGGATTTGGAAGAAGAGGCGTTGTTTCACTCTGGAGAAGGAGTTGCTTTTCCAGCCTGAACTTTTCAAAATCCAACTGATTGTCGAGCATTTGCCGGGAAAGCCTGTATCTCAGATAAATCACCCACACGATCACCGCGGCCAGAAAAACCGCCGTTCCCATTACAAACCACCGGTTCTCGCGCGTTACGGCGAGAAGCATCTTTCCGAAGTCACCGATGAAGTTGGGCAGCATCCAGAGCAGCAATACCGCGAAGACCACCAAAAAACCCACGTGGAAAATGGACACCCCCTGGAAGAGGCGCGTGAACGAACCAAAGCGGTTCCTATCCGGCGTCGAATCGTCGAGGTTCTTCGGGTTCTCCTTTTCGTCCCCGTAGAGCAAAGAAAGATAGACACGTACCAAAAACGACACCAGGAGCACGAAACCGACAGGAATGCCCACAGCCGCGGAAACCCAGGCTCGAAAAGGAAAAGGGCTGTTTTCCGTCTGAAGGTGGACCTGGTAGTTGGAGAGAGGTCCGTAATTCCCCTCAAAAGTCGCCTTCTGGTAACTGGTGAGAGAGTTGCCCAAGGTTTCGTAAATCTTGACGCCGTTTGCATCACTAACGATGATCTTCGACTTCAGCCCCGAATCGCCTGCAGCGGCCAGGTAGATCAGCAACTCGAGGGTGAAGAAAACGACGACGCTCACAATGAGGACGATCCGCTGGTATCGATTCCCCTCCAATACATCCATCAGACGGATTTTGTGCGCCATGGCTCCCAATTCGCCAAATTGATAATACGTGAAATCCAGGTGCCCGCCATCGTACGGCACGATTGAAGGCGTCTCAATGTCTGTTCATCGATCAAAACGCTAACATTCGGCAGGGAACGAGTCAAACAAAAACGCCGATCGTTCGTCCCTCCGCCCCACCACTTAGGGTCTATCCCCGGCGAACGGGGAAGAGAGTTGTAAACAGTGCTGACGTTCTCTACGGCTGCTCCCCTTCCGTGATAGCGACAGAGAGGAAGGCACGAAAGGGCTCGACGATGCAGACGCGCATTCAACCAAGAGTTTTGTCCAAGCCCACAGAACCTGTACATGATAACCCGACAGAGAACCCTTTTAAAGATTGATCTGTGGAAGCCATTGCAGCCCAAGGGAATTACAGGGTTTTGTGGAGCGTAACGCAGGCGGGGCAGGCCTGAGGACAGAAGGCTTCCCGTTCGCGCGCTTCCGCGTGGGATGGCGTGTCCTCAAGAAGCCAGGCGCCAGTGCTCAAAACAGGCAAGGAGCGGTTGCTCCCCGCAGGTCCTGGGACCCTGTGCGCTTTGCGGCGAAGGTTTCTTCATCGTGATGGCGCCGAAGGAGCGCAACGAGGCGCGCGAAAAAAAGCCCCGTGAGCCTCTGGCCCACAGGGCGCTCAATGCCAAAAACACATCCGCACAAAGAAAAGCAGAGGGCCGGTATCATGCACGACCCTCTGCCATCAGAGGATTCAGTTCAGTTCCTTTTCCCGCGGAAAGAGGGGCAGGTACCGATAGGAAATGGAGATGACAATGGTAATGTAAGCGAGCAATGCAAGGGACGGCACGACTTCGTACATGGTCGGCATGTACACTTCCCAGTGGTCGAAGGGCATGACGGGACACGCAATGGCCTGAACCGTCATGACGTACCGGTTGATGGAAACTCCGCAGCAGTCCAGGATGAGGGCTCCGAAAAGGACGCCGTTCTTCTGTCGAGTGGCCGGGGTCAGGAGGAGTATTGCAGGCAACACCCCGCAGATGATGATCTCGGCAACGAGGAGCCACATTCCATACGCCGGTCCCCTGTAAAAGTCGCTCAACTTGAAACCCATGGCCGGCGCGGTTGCGAGCGCCCAGTATAGTGTGTCAGCGATCTTGAGGATGATGTAGATGGCCAGGAACGAACCGCAGATCTTGGCGATGAGTTCATACACAGAGCGGTCCACCAGCCGCTTGCCGCTTGCCTTTTCTATGGTTTTGCAGACGAGGGCCGTGAAGGCGGGCCCGGAGGCGATGGCCGAGATGATGAACAGGAAGAATGTCCAGGGCCAGACAAAGAAGCCCAGCCGGTAGGCGAAAGGCCTTGCGAAAAGGACACCCGCGACGCCGCCCAGGGACCCCTGGTGGAAGAAGCTCAGAAAAGTGCCGGTCAGGGCGAAGATGGCCATGAGTTCGTGCAGGGTGTGGGCGAAAGTCCTGCAAGGTCTCATGGCGTTGAGTTTTCGATTTTCGAGAATGATGGGGATGTATTCGATCACCAGGACCAGCGCGTAACACGTGATGCAGAAGATTACTTCCGTCAGCATGGAGTGGACATTTGCATGCCAGTACGGAAACCAACCCCGGATCGGCTGCCCTATCTCCAGGATCAGGATCACGATCGCACCGGTGTAGCAAAGGAACCCGATGACGACAGCCAGGTTGATGATCTTGCCGAGTTCTTTCAGCACGGGAAAGAACCTCGAAAGCCCGTAGTATAGAAAGCCGGAGAAGAAGGCGCCCGCGCCAAGCGCAATGATAGCGAGATCGACCGTGATGTAGGCGCCGAACCCGAAATAATCGTTCAGCCCCGTCACGTTCAACGCCTTCAGCAGTACGACGGCTCCGCAGTACACGCCATAACCGATGATGGCCAGGAGAAACAGGATCCAAACTCCGAAAACCGGCAACGGGCAGCGTTTCAATCCTTCGGGAATCAATGCCTTATCCATTCGTGACCCCTCGTGTTTGAGCTTTTGATACCGAGTCCCTTATGTTGAACTGAGCGTACCGCCCGGAACAGCGGCTCCGAGCAGCTATCCTCGTGACAGATCCTTGTCCGACAGCTTATGCACCCACTGCAATTTGCTAAGGTAATAGACCTTGGGTTCGGTGTTCAGCTTGGTCGATAACCTGAACGCACGTGGATCTTTGGAAAGCTTCGATACTTCGGATTGGGGATCCGACAGGAAGCCGAACGTAATGGCCTTTGTGGGACACGCCTCAGCGCAGGCCGGAACGTACATGGCCGTATTCGGGTCCTTTCCCTCGGTGTAGGCCTTGGATCTGGCCTGCATCATACGATGGCTGCAGAAGGTGCACTTTTCCACCACGCCCCTCATCCTTGTGCTTACCTGCGGACTCAACATGGCCTCCATTTCTTTGGGCCAGGTGGGATCCCACCAGTTGAAGTCCCTGGCATGGTAAGGGCAGGCCACCATGCAGTACCGGCAGCCGATGCAGCGCGGGTAGATGTGCGTCACCAACCCGGTGTTCTCGTCGCGGGTGGTGGCGTTCACCGGGCAGACGAACGTGCATGGCGCATGGTGCGCCGAATCACAGTGCATGCACGGACGGGGCAGGTACGTGAATTGATAATCGGGATAGTCCTTCCCGTTTTGCAGGTAGTAGACCTCCAACCAGGTGATCGATCGTAGCTTGTTGGACTCGTCGGGGCGGAAGGATACATTGTTTTCCGCCTGGCAGGCTACACTGCAGGCCATGCAACCCGTACACTTGTCCAGGTCGATGGCCATCCCATAGCGAACACCGCTTTGCGTATGTCCCGTGTCACTCACAGATTACCCCCTTAGGCGCGACGCAACTGTGCGCGAGTCGCCCAAACGGTTCCCAGGCCGGTAACGGGATCCATCTGGACTTCGACCAGATTGTTCGCATTTGTTCCCTTGTCCTGTATGTACTGATCATAGGCCTTGTGACCCAATCCCTGAACGATATTGACCACTCCGGGGCGTGCAGTGGGAGTCACGTGAACCAGGACGCCCGTCTGCCCCTGTGATGTCTTGATCACCGCCTTGACGCCCTCCTCCAACCCGAGTGACTGCGCAGTCTTGGGATTGATCTCGACAAACTGATCGTTGCCCTTGAGAACGAAATCCCACACCGTCTTGGTCATGAAGGGTGGATTTGCAAGGTAGCCGCCGGAGAGGTAGAGCGTCCGGTAGCCAACGAGGAGCAGAGGGTACTCTTTCTCATCGCCAGACAGTGGAAGCGGTTCGAAGTGGGGCAGGTAGAACTTGTCTTCACCCGTGGTCGCTCCCGCCGCCTGCAGAGTCTGTAGAGCCAGCTCAATTTTCCCGGACGTTGTCGCCAACTGGAAAAGGATGTCCACGGGCGCGTCGTACCAGCAGGCACCGGCGGTGAGCTGCTTCCACAGGTCAGCCTCTTTGAAGTTGACTTCGAGCGCATCGCCAGGTTGGACTTTCCAGATTTCAGTTCCTGCGCGACTGGCGAGAGAACCCTTCTGAGACGTGGCGAGTCCTTTTACGCGCTCCTTCAGGTAATCTTCGTACGTCTTCCAGGGAATGGAACCAGCTACGCTCTCGCCTGCGCCCTTTGCCAGCGCGATGATCGCGTCTCCGGTATGCATCGTTTCCTTCCGGGGCTTGAGGATGGGAGCGGCCACGGCGTAATAGGCATACGGAACCCCCGGAAGATTGATAACGTCGTCCAATCGTTCGAACGCGGCGTGGTTGGGAAGAATCAAGTCGGCCTGGAGTGCCGTCTCATCCATGTAGGACGAAAAGGAAACGAGATATCCGATCTTGGGCAGAGCCGCCTGGAAGATGCCCGCCTCGGGGAGGCTGTAGGCCGGATTCGCTTCGTGGACCATCAGTACTTCGAGGGGGTATCCGGCGCCCTTGGTGACGGAATCGAGGAAAGCGTGTACGCCGTTTCCGAAAACGGGGGGTTTCTTTGCCTGCGCAAGGTCCAGCCGCTGCTGTTTGAGTCCGTTCGTCGCCACGTCATCGAGCTTGGGATCGGGGAGGGGCGCCAAAGGAACATCCGGAACCAGGGTCACGAGAGACGATCCCGGATTCCCTTTGATGACATTGAGAGCGAAAAAGGCAAGGTCGTGATAGACCCGGTTCGCTATATCCGCCTGGCTTTGCCCCCACACGGCCACGGCGTCCTTCTGTGCGGCGAACGCCTTCGCCAGTTCGACAATCTTAGCCGCATCCACACCCGTGACCTTCGAGACTTCCTCCGGGGAATACTCCGCCGACAGTGCCAGGCTTTTGAATCCCTTGCGAGACTTCCCCGTGGAATCCGTCCAGTCATCGAAACCGAACACGCTTGCGCTGACGAAATCGGCATCGTACAGGTTCTGCTTGATCATCACCTGGGCGAGGCCGAGAGCAAGGGCTGCTTCGGTTCCAGGAGCGACCGCAATCCACTGGTCCGCTTTCGATGCGGTCAGGGAGCATCTGGATTCAACCTGAACGATCGTCGTCGCTCCATTGGCGCCTGCTCCCTGGCGCCATCGCTTGAAGGCGGCCTGCATTCGGCCGGGCGAACCCCAGCCTTCAATGAGATTGGCCCCGAAGCTCAGGATGTAGGAGGCTTTTTCCACGGCAAAGGCGAAGGGAGAATCTTGACCCGTTGCAAGGGCTGAGGCCAGCCTCAGGCTGTCCGCCTGCGACGGCATTTTAAAAAGGTTGGGTGAGCCATAGGATGCAAAGAACTGCCGCCACATATCATCCATGCTGCTCTCTCGGGCATCGGTGATGCAACCGACGCCCTGCGGCTTTCCGCCCGCGCGGATCTTGGCCAGCTTTCCGCTCAATTCCCCGAGAGCTTCACTCCATGAAATCGGTTGGAAGCCCGAAGCATCGCCCCGCGCCTTGGTCTGCTTCATGGGCCTGGCGACCCTGTAAGGAGCGTAGAGGAACTGAAGGCCGGCGGCGCCCAAAGGGCAGATGCCACCTTCGTTTACCGGATGGCCCGGATTCCCCTCCACGTAAATGGCCCTCTTCCGGCTGACCAGCCTGGCCTTGATGCCGCAGCCGCTCTCACACAACACGCAGACCGACGGCGCTTTTGTGATTTCGCCGCGCTCGGGAGACGCCCGCCACCGCCAGTTCTGAGTCCAGATGGCGGCATCGTCCGTCAGATACCACGGCAATGGTGAGAGCAAAGTGCCACCCACCGCTCCAGCAGCAAACTGTAAGAAAGCTCTCCTCCCAAAATTCATTCCCTTCACCCTCTCATGAATGCCGAATCATATGGTTGTTGGGCCAATCCGAATAAATTCGCACCGTCTCTGTCATGATTCATTTATGGCATATCTCGCAATTGTTGGTCACGCCCCGTTCGGCATGGCATTTTTCACAGTCTACCATGTCCATGGTGCCGATGCTGTAGCCGGTGATGATGTCTTCCCGGTAGGGAGGAAGCTTCTCTTCTTTGGATACGTCGCGATGGCACCGCACGCATTCGACCCCCTTTGCCTTATGAGCGGCATGGGAGAAGAAGACGTTGTCCGGCTGCCAGGCGTAAACCTTCCACGGAATCTCTTTGTTCTGCTGAACGTATTCCTCTACGAGAATTCGCTCATCTTCCTTCGATCCGATCTGTGATTCGTGGCATTCCTTGCACTTGTCAACCGTGGGAATGCCGCTGTAGGAGCCATCGGGCCGGAACGCGTGACAATCCTCGCACGTGCTGTCCTGATGCGCGACGTGACTGAAATTCATGGGTTGCGCCCTCTGTGAGTAGAGGATGTTTGGAAAGACGACCCAACCCAAGATCAGTGTCAGGATGAACCCTGCAAAAAAGATGATTCCCCCAACCACTCCTTTACCGGAAGCACTCTTTTTTTCTTCATTCATAGGACAGCCTCAATCGATTGAATCGTGTAAATCGTGGTTATTCCAGCCAGAAAACGGTTCTCCAAAAATGCAGCGCCCCTCGTTGCCAAGCAATATCCACAAAAAGCCTCTACAACATCATCTTAATGAACATCATCCCTGAACTAGATAAAACTATATTTCACAAGATTTGCGCTTATTAAACGCTTCTGAGTCGTATTGTCAAGAAAAAAAGGATTTCGGTGCGGAGTAAAACCCAGCAAAGTATAAATAGCTATAAATTCAAAATGTTATGTCTATGCGTCTGCCTCGTGATTCGTGGGCTAATGCAGGGGCCATCTCGTCCCGCAGTCAGGCCTGGGCGGCCCTTTTCTATAATTGTCTTCTTTAAAGATACTTATTCTCAATAGATAATAATTCTATTACCCGTGAGCTTTGGTAGTGAATCTCCGGATGCGTTCTCCCGCTCCGGGAACGGATTTCGCTAATGCTTTGCAGCGCGCGCCTCTTGCGGACAGCTTCAAGTTCTATTATCCTTCATGAGAGGGAGGAGGAGCGGGTCCGTTCCGTTGGTGCTACATCCGCAGTCTCTTTAGATTAGCTTTCCGCAGGGGGGCGTCGAGGCGAATGCCATCCGGAGGATGTTCTTGCCGTGTCTGTGTGAGGATCGAGAAACCTGGCGGAACTCGATTTCCAGGGGTCTAAAGGATGCGCCTCATGGGAGTGATGGTTCTCCGGTTTGGGATGTCGCTTTGGGCCGCGCCCCCCTGGACGGCATCGGCGAAGTGTTGTATCCGCGGAGGGGGGGGCAATGGTGAAGTGGAGGAGGCGCCAGGAGCGCCGTAACGGTTTTGCGATGGGCGAGGCTTCGTTTGGATGCATTCCCATCCTGTAAAAGGGGAGCAATAATGAAAGACAGCGTACGGTTTGCAGTCATACAGCCCAAGCCTTACCCGTCCCTGGACGACCCCAGGAATCTCGGACACGCGCTCCAGCTTCTCGAAAAATGTCGGGGAGAGCAACTGGACATCATCTGTTTCCCCGAGTATTTCCCCTACCAGGGAGAGAGGGAACTGGCGTCCGCGGCGCGGCAGCACAAGGCCTACTTATTGGCCGGGCTTGTGGAGCCTGACGGAGACAAGCTCTATAATACAGCCACTCTTTTCGACAGGACCGGTCGACTCGTGGGAAGACAGCGGAAGCGCAACCTCGGGATCCTCGAACGGGAGCGCCTGGGAATCAGTGCCGCTGACGGTCTTTTCCTCCCGTTCGAGACGGACTTTGGAAAAATCGGCATTCCGGTTTGCATCGACTTCTGGGGACAGCCGGAGGCTGCGAAGCAATTGGTGGACGCCGGGGCGGACATCATTTTCAATATCAGCATCTTCCCGATCCTCCGCAGCCATTGGAAAACTGGATCTCTGGTTCGCGCCTTCGATAATTTCGTTCCCGTGGTCGGTGTGAACACGGCCGACTACAACGCACTTTTCCAGGGGAAGAGGGTGCACCACCACGGGGGGGGGAGTTTTGTCATTCAGCCGCCCAAGATGCTCGATATGGATGATTTTCGCCGTTGGATCAGGGGGTTGGACGACGTAGAGGACTGGGTGCAGGTGGAGTTGGACGAGCTTGAGCAGGCATATTTCGGTGAAGTCAACTTGAGCACTGCGAGGCGTTTCCGGAAGGAAGTGTGGAGTCGCTTCGGGTTGAAGAGATTGGGAGTCTGATCGGGTCTGTGAGGGTGTTTGAAACGTCGCCCGCTCTATCTGGCCACCCGCGCAGGCGGGTGGCCCGGTTTTAAGACCTTGAGAAAACTGGATTCCCGCTTTTCCGGGAATGACGGCGAGTGCACGATATACGCGGAAGGATCCTTCGATATGGGAAAACCGAAAAGAAACATATACCTCAAGATGAAGACTTTGGAGGAGGCGCGGTCGCTTTGGGCCGAAAGCGCCTTCTCGGGACGATGTCCCGTCGAGGTTATTCCCACGCTTGAAACGCTGCACCGGGTGACCGCCCTGCCGGTCGTCGCGAGGAATTCGGTTCCCCACTACCATGGGGCAGCTATGGACGGGATAGCGGTGAGATCTCGCGATACGTTCGGCGCGAGCGACGTGCATCCCATGAGGTTGATTCATGGGGAGAGCGCCTTTCCCGTGGACACGGGGGATGCGATGCCCGCGGATACCGATGCGGTGATAATGATCGAGCAGGTGGAATCCGTCGGGGAAGGGGTGGTGGAGATCCGTTCGGCCGCTTTCCCCTGGCAGCACGTGCGTAAGGTGGGTGAGGACATCGTCGCGGGGGAACTCCTCCTGCCCCAGCATCACCGGCTGCGTCCGGCGGACGTGGGGGCGCTTCTGGCCGCAGGTGTTCCGGAGGCAACCGTATACGCCAGGCCGAAAGTCTGGATTCAGCCCACGGGAACGGAACTCGTCCCGGCGAGCAGGGCGGCGGAGGCGGCGCCGGGGGAGATCATTGAATTCAACGGGACGGTCCTTTCTGGGATGGTGAGAGAATGCGGTGGCGAACCGGTTCTACAGGAAATAATAGAGGATGACTACGAAAGCATCAAACACGGGCTTGATCGAGCGGTGGATTCGGCGGTCGACGTCGTACTGATGAACGCCGGGTCCTCGGCCGGGTCCGAGGACTTTACCGCGGCGGTTGTGGCGGAACTCGGGACCGTCCTGGTGCATGGCGTGACTATGATGCCGGGCAAACCCACCATCCTCGGCATCGTCCGAGGCAAACCGGTCGTGGGCGTTCCCGGCTACCCCGTTTCGGCGATTCTCTCCTTCGAGGAGTTCGTACGTCCCCTTCTATACGCGCTCCAGGGGTTGCCCGCTCCCCCATTTATGGAAGCGAAGGCGAGCCTTGGCCGGAAAACGCCGTCTCGCCTGGGCCTGGAGGAATTTCTCAGGGTCATTCTCGGACGCGTGGAAGGGAAGCTCATAGCCATGCCCGTACAGCGCGGGGCCGGGGTCATCACGTCTCTCACGCGGGCTGACGGGATCATCCGCGTCCCCCAGGATCTCGAGGGCCTCGACGCGGGGGAGGAAGTGCGCGTGAGGCTGCTCAGGCCCGACGAGCAGCTCGACAACAACGTGATCATGATCGGAAGCCACGACAACACCATCGACGTGCTGGCCAACGAATTGAAGAAGCGGGACAGCCGGCTCCGCCTGTCTTCGAGCAACGTCGGGAGCCTCGGCGGACTCATGGCCATCCGGCGCAGGCAGACTCATCTGGCCGGCTGCCATCTCCTGGATGCGGAAACGGGCGAATACAATTATTCCTACATCGAGCGGTACCTGAAAGGGATTCCCGTGCGGCTGGTGCAGCTTGCCAACCGCTCGCAAGGGCTTTTGGTCCGTCCCGGCAATCCTCGGAAAATCAACGGCCTGGAGGACCTCGCGCGAGGCGATGCGACTTTCATCAACCGGCAGCCCGGCGCGGGAACGCGCATCCTCCTGGACTACCACCTGCAGAGGCTCGGGATTCCCGCCGAAAATATCCCCGGATACGATCAGGAAGAATTCACCCACATGACCGTTGCGGTGAATGTCCTGAGCGGAAGGGCAGATGCCGGAATGGCCATTTACGCCTCCGCGAGGGCGGTCGGTCTGGATTTCATCCCCGTCGCGGAAGAGCGGTACGACCTCGTCATCCCGGAAAGCTCGTGGAATGATCCCAAGATGCAACTTCTTCTGGACATCATCGCTTCCGATTCCTTCCGCGAAATGGCCACCGCCATGGGCGGGTACGATCTGGGGGCATCCGGAACGGTCATGGGCATATGGGACGGCGGAAAATGGAGCGGCCGTCGATGAAACCGGATACCGGGCGGATGCCGTGGAACGATCTGCCGCCACTGCCCGGATACGTGGCTCTCCATGAGAACGGCCGACTCGCCGAGCGTAGCCGAGTCCTGGAAGATCTCCTTGCCTCCTGCGTCCTTTGTCCCCGCCGGTGCCGGGTCGACCGGAAGGCGGGTGAACGCGGGGCGTGCGGCGTGGATGGGCGGCCTCTGGTGGCCGCGGTCAACATCCACCCCTGGGAAGAACCTCCCATCTCGGGGGCCGGCGGATCGGGGACCATCTTCTTCTCTGGGTGCACCCTGGAATGCCTCTTCTGTCAGAATTACCCCATAAGCCAGATGGGGGTTGGGCGTTCCCTGAGCGTCGAGGAACTGGCCACGGGCATGCTGAGGCTCCAGAAGCGGGGGGCGCAGAACATCAATCTCGTGACGGCCACTCACCAGATGCCCGCCGTGGTCTCCGCCCTCGAGTTGGCCGTGCCGAGAGGTCTTCGCATCCCCCTCGTTTACAACACCAGCGGATACGAGAGGGTAGAGATCCTTCGCCTCTTTGATGGCGTCGTGGACATTTACCTCCCGGACATCAAGTACGCCGACGAGAAGGCCGCGGAGTTCTGCTCGGGCAGAACGGATTACGTTCGCAACAATCGAGCGGCCCTGAAAGAGATGTGGCGACAGGTGGGCCCCCTCCGGGTGGATGGCGACGGGATCGCACGCCGCGGGATGATGGTCCGCCACCTGGTGCTCCCGGGGGGCCTTGCGGGTACGCCCCAAAGCCTTGCTTTTCTGGCCGACGCGTTGGGGACCGATGTCTGGGTGAGTCTCATGAACCAGTATTTTCCAGCGCACAAGGCGCTCGACACCCCGCCCCTCGACCGGAAGGTCAGCGAAACGGAGTATGAAGAAGCCTTTGAGATTCTAACGGCTTTGGGTTTTCACGACGGTTTCGTTCAGGCGAGCCGGAAAGATGGCGCCGATGAATCCATGTGGACTTTTGCAGAGGCGGGGAGAGAAGAAGACCTTGCAGTTCTGACGGAGGACGATGTTGCCGAGAGGTTCCCAACGCACAGTCCGGCGGTGCGGAAACAAATGGAAGAAGAAATGGCTGTGCTTCAAAAGGACAACTTGATACTCGCCTGATCCTCTCTTTACTTGTTCCAGTAGATTCTGTGCCGTCGTTGAGATCATTCCCCTGCGATCGGAATGATCGTTCAGGATGTGGAAGACTGCGCACGGGGCGTTCCCAACGCGCAGTACGGCGTACCGGATGACGAACGTCGAAATGCGCCTGACCCGGAAACCGGACGGTCCGGTACGGCCCAAGGAGATGCCGATGCCGTTTCATGGGTGGCTCAAGGGATTCAAGCTCCTCGATTTCCCCGACGAGGGGGATTCGCCTGCGCGCTACAGAACGCTCCGCCTGAGGATAAGGGCCTTGATGATTCTCGTGACCATCGTTCCCCTCTTCTTCATGGCGGTGGTCAACTACCACCAGTATCAGGCGAGGCTGAAAGAAGAGATTGTCAATCCCTTACGGGTTCTCGTGAACAAAACGAAGCATTCTTTCGAACTATTCCTTGCCGAGCGGTTCTCTGCGGTTAGCTTCATCGCGTCGGCGTATAACTTTGACGAACTGGCCGACGGGAATGCACTGAACCGGATCTTCCGGGTCATGAAGCGGGAGTTCGGCGGTTTTGTGGATCTCGGGCTCATCGATTCCACGGGCGTGCAGGTGAGCTACGCGGGGCCGTACGATCTCAAGGGGAAGAACTACTCCGATCAGGGATGGTTTCATGAGGTTCAGGTCCGCGGAACCTATGTCAGCGACGTCTTCATGGGCTATCGGAAGTTCCCCCACGTTGCGATGGCGGTGCAGCACCGTGCGGAGAACGGCAACGTCTGGATTCTCAGGGCTGTCATCGATACGGAGAAATTCGACGATCTCATCGCGTCCATGGGCCTCGAACCCGGGAGCGACGCCTTTCTGTTGAACAAGGGTGGAGTGCTTCAGACTCCGTCGAAATTCTACGGGGGAGTCCTCACCGATTTCCCGCTGCCGCTCCCGCCGGTGAGCTACGAAGCGAACGTGATCGAAGAGAACGACCCCAAACTGGGGCCGGTCATCGCGGCGTACACCTACTTCGTGCGCTCACCCTACATACTCGTTGCCGTGAAACCGAGGGGCGATATCCTGCGAACCTGGTACACTCTCAAGAGCGAGATTTTTTTCCTCTTTCTGGTGAGTGCGCTCGTCATCTTCTTCGTGATCCTGAGGTTGACCGCCGTTCTGGTGAAGCGCATGCAGGAATCGGACGAAAAGCGGTATGCCGCTTTCCGGGAAATGCAGCAAAACCACAAACTTTCGTCCATAGGGAGGCTGGCCGCGGGCGTTGCCCATGAAATCAACAATCCCATGGCCATCATCAACGAAAAGGCGGGTCTCATGAAGGACCTCATCGAATACGGGGTCGAATTTCGGGAAAAGGACAAGTTCCTTTCCCTGACCGATGCGATTCTTCAGGCGGTCAACCGTTGCAAGTCCATCACGCACCGCCTCCTGGGTTTCGCCCGTCGAATGGAGGTCCAAATAGAGGTTCTGGATCTGAACGATGTTATAAGGGAAACCATGACCTTTCTCGAAAAGGAATCGCTCTACCGAAACATAGACGTTCGGGTCCAGTTCGCCGAAGACCTGCCCATGATCCCGTCCGACCGTGGACAACTCCAGCAGGTGTTTCTCAATTTGCTCAACAACGCCTTCGCCGCAGTGGAGCAGGGTGGGATGGTCGCTGTCGCCACCTGGGACCATGGTCCGGAGGAAGTGGCGGTTTCCATCGAAGACAACGGGTGCGGCATGTCCGAAGAGACGCTCAGACATATATTCGAACCTTTCTTCACCACCAAGAAGGGAACCGGCACCGGCCTCGGTCTTCCCATCACCTACGGGATCGTCAAGAAGCTCGGCGGTGAAATCGACGTTCGGAGCGAAGAGGGGAAGGGGACGACGGCGACCGTCCGGTTGCCGAAAAAACCGCGTGAAGGATCGGGAGGTTAGCGGTATATGAAGAAATTGAGAGTGCTCCTGGTGGATGATGAAGTGGAATTCGTATCGGCCCTTGCCGAAAGATTCGCCCTTCGAGGAATACAAGTCAGGACGGCGAGCGATGGCAAGGAGGCGTTGCGGCTCATCGAAGAAGAGGCGCCGCAGGTGGTCGTTCTCGACTTGATGATGCCGGGACTGGGGGGGAAGGAAACGCTTCGGATCATCATGTCGAAGCATCCCGGCATCAAGGTGATTCTGCTGAGCGGGCACGGCGCCGTCAGGGATACGGAGGAAGGCGTGCGGCTCGGCGCCTTCGACTGCCTTGTCAAACCCGTCAATATCGATGAATTGCTGGGAAAGATCCGGGAGGCGGTTGGGTGAAGCGGGGGGAAACGGGCGGATCACGGCTTTCATCCTTGCCGTGTGAAGGGAGCGGCAGATGCCCCAAAGAGTGAAGATGAGCGAAATTGAATTCTTCGGCAGAATCACGGCCGGTTTCACGCACGAATTGAAGAATGTACTGGCCACCGTTCGGGAATCCGCCGGGCTGATGGAGGATATCCTCGGGATGGGCCAGGGAGTGCCTTCTCCTCACTCGGTGAGGTTGTCCAGGGCGCTTGGCGTCATCCAGGGGCAGATCGGGCGCGGCATCGAGTTGCTGAGCGGTCTCAACCGGTTCGCCCACGGTCCCGATCAACCTGGCAAGGTCTGCCTGGATCTCAATGAAACCGTCGTGCAAATAGTGCTTCTATCGCAGCGTTTTGCCAGGCTGAAGGGCGTGACGTTGAAAGCCTGCCGGGCGGAAGCGGCCGTGCCGGTGGAACTCCCGCCCGTGTTGCTTCAGATGGTTCTCTTCTCGGGCCTGGAGTTTTGCTGGAACCGCACCCCGGCGGGAGGGGAGATATCGCTTTGCGTGGGTGGAAAGGAAAGCGGGCCGGTGGTGGATTTTCTCTGCCGGGGAAGCGGCGGTGTTGAAGATGATTGCTTCCGGGATGCAGTCGGTTCCGAGCCGTGGGAGACCCTTGCGGAAATGGTCGGGCGTCTGGGCGGAGTCGTTAGGATCTGCGCTGAGTTTCCTGGACTGTCCGTGCGACTGTCCTCCGGATGCCCCGGCTGCTGAGCGGGCTGGAAAAGAGTGGGCGAAAGCGCATGATGGATTTCATTCGGACTGCTTCCATATCGGATGGTCCTTTCATCGACCATGGAGAGATGCGGAAAGGAAATATGGCTGAATTCAAACTGCTTCTGGTGGATGATGAAGAGGAATTCGTCAATGCGCTTGCGGAAAGGCTGGAGTTGCGGCGGTTGGCCGCCCGGGTGGCGTTTGACGGTGAAAGCGCCCTGCGGATGATAGGGGACGATCCGCCGGAAGTCATGGTCCTCGACCTGAAGATGCCGGGAATAGACGGCGTGGAAGTCCTTCGCCGCGTGAAGAGGACCTGGCCCCTGGTTCAGGTTGTCATCCTGACGGGGCATGGTTCGGAGAGGGATGAAGAGACGGTCCGCAGGCTCGGCGCCTTCGAATGCCTCCAGAAGCCCGTGGACATAGACGACCTCGTGGAAACCCTCAGGAAGGCCTACGAATGGTCCAGGAACGAGAAACGGGGTGAGTGAATCGTGTCTGAAACGAAGATTGCCCTGAGAGAATGAGGAGCTATGGCTATGAAAATCAGAGTGCTATTGGTGGATGATGAAAAAGACTTCGTTGAGACGCTGGCGCAGCGCCTGGAAGCGCGAAATCTTTATGTCGCTGCGGTCTCCAACGGAGACGAAGCGGTGGAGCGTTTGAAAAACGAGGATTTCGACGTTGTGGTCGTCGACATGCTCATGCCGGGGAAGGACGGAATCGAAACCTTGCGTGAGTTGAAGGGAGTCCGGCCCCTGGTGGAAGTCATCCTGCTTACCGGACACGCCACGTTGGAATCCGCCATTGAGGGAATGAGACTCGGAGCGTTCTACTATCTCATGAAACCCGCGGACATCAAGAGTTTGCTGGAAAACATCGCCAGGGCGTTTCAACGGAAAGCGGAGCAGGAGGAACGTATCCGCCAGGCTGAGATCGAACGGCTGCTGCGCACCTGATGCGAAGCCATACGCCCCGGTGGTTGAGGGCCATGGCAGCGTTTATCGTTCATTCCCTGTTTTGGCGGATTTACCATCTGATGGTTTGAATTCCGCTATGTTCTGAAGAAGCATCACGAGCATGCGAAAAGCTTTGTGATGGTCCAGCCGCTTACGAACTGTTCGGTCTTCGGGTTCAACGCTCCCACTTTCGTGTAAGACAGATTCGCCTGCCTCTTTCAAAATTCCGTTCATCAAAAACGACTGTAACTCCGAATAATAAAATGGTATTCATTCCCAAAAAATAAAAAATGGCCGATCTGCCGATTTTGCGTTTAGATGGACAAAGGGCTGCGATGGCTTGTGTGGTCCAGGTTTCGAGCCTCCGGATTTGCCGGAAGTATCTGATTTAAAAGGGAGTAAACTCATGGAAAAAATGGCCGTCTTGATATTTCTGCTGCTCTTGTCCTTTGCAGTCCCGGCCGTCGCTCAGGCGGGGGATAGTGTGCAGGCCGACAGCGGGTCCATCATCGGGATGGCGCAGGATGAGACCGGGAATACGCTGAAGAAAAGCGAGCCATCGTTCCCGATCGCCGCAGATGTTTTCACGACGCTCGACAAGACGGTCGTCCCCAGGCATCAGGGCAAGAAGACGCTTTTCCCGTCTCAGGTCTCCAGATACGCGCCAAACCACTACGGCAAGTGGAATGGGAACGGTGCCGGCTTCCCTTACGTTCGTCCCGACATGCAGACCGGGGACATTGGTCCGTCGGTCACCGATTCATCGGCTACGGCGCTTTTGTCTTTCTTCACCATGAGCGACGTCCATATCGCCGACAAAGAGAGCCCTGCCCGGTGTATTTACTACGGTTACCGTTATCCACAGCCTTCCACAGATGACGGCCCCGCGGGCAATTCTTCGGCGTATTCAGCGGTTATCCTCTATACGACCCACGTCCTCGACGCCGCTGTCCAGACAATCAACGCCTTGCACAAGAAGGCGCCGTTTGATTTCGGCATCGCTCTGGGCGATGCGGCCGACAACAATCAGCACAACGAGCTAAGATGGTATATCGATGTCCTCGACGGCAAGATGATTACACCCAGTTCCGGCGCTCACCTCGGAGCCGGCCACATTGATTATCAGAGGTCCTACCAGGCAGCCGGGCTCGACAAGTCGCTTCGCTGGTATCAGGCCATCGGCAACCACGATCAGTTCTGGATGGGCTCCGCTCACCCAAACGATTATATACGGGAAACCCTCGTCGGATCCGCCGTCCTGAACATCGGTCAGATAACCTCGTTGCCCCCTGATTGGTCGAAAATCTTCAGCGGCCGCGGTTTCTATATGGGTGTCGTTGACGGCTCGAAAGAGTTCGGGAACATCATCGATGCCGGGCCGGTCCAAAAATTCCGAAAACCTCCGAAAGTTGTCGCTGATTCGGATCGCTACTCGCTCTCGATGGGGGAATGGATGAGCGAGTTCTTAAACACCACGTCGAAACCGGTCGGTCACGGATTCACCCGGAAGATGATCGAAGACGAATTTGCCTGCTATCACTTCTACCCGCGTGCGAATATTCCGATCAAGGTCATCGTTCTCGACGATACCGACAAGGTCGGAGGGGGCGCAGCCGGCGCTCTCGACCAAAAACGGTACGAATGGCTCGTAAAAGAACTCGATGACGGTGAGGCCGCCGGTGAGCTCATGGTCATCTGTGCGCATATCCCTTTGCTGCCCTACGGGCAGCAAACTGAACCGCCTTATAAACCCTGGTCGATTTGGGCTTCTTATTCCTATGTCTCCGATGTGAACTTGCTTGCCAAACTTCACACCTATAAGAACCTCATCGTGTGGATCGCGGGGCACGTGCACCGCAACACCATTACTCCACAACCGTCACCTGATGGCGATCCTGAATACGGCTTCTGGGAAGTCGAGACTCCGTCGACAAGGGATTTCCCTCAGCAGTTCCGTCGCTTCGAGATCGTCCGCAACAGCGACAACAACATTTCGATCTATGCCCTCGATGTCGATACCGCGGTCAATCCGGTGCATCTCCGGGACGGGTCGCCGTCGCCCGCGTGGACATCGCGTTCGTATGCGATCGCAACCAAGCAGATATTCGGGAATTCGGTGGGGCAGGGACCGCACATCGGTAAATATTCCGGTGTATATAACGCGGAACTCGTCAAACAATTGAGTCCTGCAATGCAGGCGAAGATCGCGCAAATTTCACCGGTTGTCAGTTCGTTCAAAATCAATGGAGGCGCCGTCTCTACCACGCGCCGCATTGTTGCTCTGAACAACGCCGTAGCGGGCAGCATTCCCACTCATTATATGGCCAGTGAATCTTCCAGCTTTAGAGGCGCTGTCTGGCGGCCCTACTCGAAGGCGCCTTCCTTCACCCTGAGCTCGACCGCTGGAGCCAAGACCGTCTACTTCAAAGTGAAAGACGGATCGGGAAAGAAATCAGCCGCTGCAAAAGACAATATCTTCAGGATAAAGGGGTTGCTCTCGAATTAGACCTGGGATGAAAGGTTGGCTCTGCCCCAAAAACAAGTATTCTTTGAAATGAGCTAAATTATAAGATATAGAGAGTTGCGAACTCACTGCTGTACACTCCGAAAGCTTCCGCCGGAACCGCTGTTCCCGCTCGCGCGCTTGCTCTCGATAGGACATGATTTCCTCACTCTCGCGGCGCCTCCACATTCATAAGTTACTGCTGCAAAATCTGTCCGGCCACGCGACGGATGGCTGCAAGGCCGTCTCATCGACTTCCGGCGGGGTCAATGTCGTTTTGTCTGTAAAGCACGGCGCGAACGGGACCCTCCATCCGGCGATTTTACCCGAACGGTTGCAAGGTGCTGCGAATGGAAGAAAAAGGCTATCGAAGATTACACTGGAAAATCGTTGCAACGACGCTCACCTTTTCGCTCGTTCCCCTCTTCGCCCTCGGGTTCACCATCTACCACCAATTCAGCGTGTCCTACACTGCGAAGATCATGGAGAGCATGACGACCCTCGCTGAGAACAGGCGCAACGCCATCGATCTTTTCCTCGATGAGCGCGTTGCGCAGTTGAACACCCTTGCCTACACCCATTTTTTCGACCAGCTCAAGGATGAAGAGTATCTCAACAAGGTGTTCACCCTGATCCAGTTGCGTTCCAAGTATTATGTGGATCTAGGCATCATCGACCGGGACGGCACTTATGTGGCCTATGCCGGGCCGTATCAGCTAAAGGGTTTCAACTACAAGAGCGAAGAATGGTTCAACGAGGTGATGCTGCGTGGGGTCTACGTGAGTGATGTCTTCATGGGGTTTCGCAAGTTCCCGCATTTCGTGATCGCCATAATGCGAAGGGAGGGGGATCGGAACTGGATATTACGCGCCACCATCGATACGGAGATCTTCGAAGGAATGGTGAAGGCCGCGCAGGTGGGGCGGAGAGGAGACGCTTTCCTCATCAACAAGTTCGGTGTTTATCAGACTCAGCCTCGCTTTGGAGGGGAACTTCTCGCGAAGGTGCAAGATGTAAACTACCCCAAATTCCCAGGTATCCGCCTCGAAAAGATAGCGACCGACGGGGCGAATTTTCTGGCTGCGGAGACGTGGCTCAGGAACAAGGATTGGCTGCTGGTCGTGAAGGAGGATCTGGCCGAGAACCTGTCGCCGCTCTTCAGAGCCAGGGCCATGGTGATAGGTCTCGTGGCCGCGGGAATCCTCGTGATCGTGATGGGAACGATTTTCATCGCTCGATCGATGATCGGACATCTCATCGTGGCGGAACGGGAGAAAGCCAGGCTGGATGCAAACCTCATGCAGTCGACCAAGATGGCTGCCCTCGGGAAGCTCGCCGCGGGCATCGCCCACGAAGTCAATAACCCTCTGGCGGTTATCAAGGAGAAGGTCGGGTGGCTTCGGGATCTCCTTGCGGAGGAGGATATCTCCAAGAACGAGAACTATCAGGAGTTCGACGATTCCATTCGGAAGATCGACTATCATGTCGATCGCGCAAAGAAGGTGACGCACCGCCTGCTCGGTTTCGCCCGGCGGCTGGAGCCCGTTTCCGAAAAGGTGGATATCAACAAGGTCCTGGATGAGACGATCGATTTCCTGCGAAATGAAGCCCACTACAGGGGCATCGATATCCGTACGGACTATTGCAGCACGATTCCTGCGACGACGAGCGATTCAGCCCAGCTCCAGCAGGTTTTTCTGAACATTCTGAACAATGCCATCGATGCTATCGGCAAGAATGGCGTTATTTCGGTGGACACCGGGTATGAAGGAACCGGAAAGGACGTATCCATAAACATCTCGGATGACGGCCCGGGCATTCCCAAGGAAATCCTGACCAAGATCTTCGACCCGTTTTTCACCACCAAGGAGGTGGGGAGGGGAACCGGCCTGGGGCTCTCCATCAGCTACAGCATAGTGGAAAAACTCGGCGGGAGGATCACGGTGACGAGCCAGGTGGGAAAAGGAACGACCTTCACGATCTGCATTCCGGTGGTGGACCAGGAGACTCCCTGACTCAGACGGGTCTCTTTGGCGATTCGGATGGTTCATACTGTGAGAGCCGCTGCAATCGATGGTAGGAACCGGCTTTTGCGGGGAGGCAATATCGATTGCCGTGACGTTTCGGGGCCGCAATGAAGCATGAAGAAGAGCGTCCCGACTTCATGTCGATCACAAATGCGCTCCCGTGCGTGAGCGCAGGAACGGGGAAGAACGGCAGGTGGGGAGGGTTGCCACGCCATGATTCCGGCTGCCTTGTTCCCGGAGGAAGGAAGATGGAAGATTTCAGGGTGTTGATTGTGGACGACGAGCCGGATTTCCTGGAGACGATCGTCAAACGCCTCAGAAAGCGAAGGATCGACGCGACGGGCATAAGCAGCGGGAAGGCGGCTCTCGAACTACTCGAAGGGCAGCACTTCGATGTGGTCATACTGGATGTGAGGATGCCGGGCATGGACGGGATCGAGACTCTGAGGGAGATGAAGAGGATGAGGCCCCTCATGGAGGTCATCATGCTGACGGGCCATGCATCGGTTGAATCCGGCGTGGAGGGGATGCAGCAGGGCGCTTTCGACTACGTGATGAAACCAGCGGAAATCGATGACCTGATCGAGAAAGTTCGACAGGCGTATCAGCGGAAATCAATGCACGAGCGAAGACTGAAAAAGGAGAAGAAGATACTGTAAACCGACTCCGATGCACGATTCGGGGCTGCCGTCCCCATGGCCGGATTTTCCGGACAACCGGTCGCGGGTATTGCTTCGGCTGGAAGCCGTCTGCACGTTGGATGAGGAGCCGCGCGGGATTTCATTCCTCCGGGGGCGGCGGGAATCGCCCCGCGCAACCTGCAGGCGGCATGGCCGCGGGATGAGGTGGAGAAAGTGGAACCCGATAGACTGAATTGCTGCACTTATGTTCCTGCTTTTCTCGCTGCCGGTCTCGCAGTGGGCCTATGGCTTTCAGGGGAGCATGTTTTCGGGATGTTTGCTCTGGCAACGGCGGTGCTTGCATTCCTGACTTCATGGAGGCTATTGCGCCGGATTACGAAGGCTGAGATGCAGAAACGCCGCCTGGACAAGCAAATCATCCAGTCTCAGAAGCTTGCGGCCATCGGGGAACTTTCGTCCGGGATCGCCCACGAGATCAACAACCCCCTCGCCATAATCGGTCAGGAAGTCGAATGGATTCAAGATATTCTGAAAGCGGAGCCGGGGGGAACTGCGCAGGAGGCGGAAGAGATCCGGGATTCCCTGCAGGAAATATCCCGGCAGATCGCCCGCTGCGGAGATATCACCCATAAGCTCCTTGATTTTGCGCGCAGGAAGGACCCCCTGATCCAGGCAACGGACATAAACCGGCTGATCGATGACATGGCGAAGCTCGTGGAAAAGGCCGCCGCTCACAAGAATATCAAGATCGTTCGAGAGTTCGAAAGAGGGTTGCCCCCCGTGTATACGGACCCTCCGCTCATGCGCCAGGTAGTTCTGAATCTCCTGAACAATGCGAGTCATGCCATCGGCGAGAACGGATGCATTACGATCGGGACGAGTACGCACGGAAACGGCTCGGTGGATATCACTGTGAACGATACGGGTTGCGGCATTCCCAAAGAATACCTGGATAAGATATTCGATCCCTTTTTTACGACAAAACCCTCGGGGCAGGGCACGGGGCTTGGGCTTTCCATCTGTCACGGGATAGTCGGAAAACTCGGCGGGGTCATTTCCGTTGTCAGCGAGGTCGGGCAGGGATCGTCTTTTACGGTTCATCTGCCTGCGGAATCCAAAGAAGGAGAAGAGTGACGATGTCTTCCACTCCCAAGGTGTTGATCGTCGATGACGAGGAAAGGTTCAGAATCACCCTCCGCAAGCTGCTTGCCGCAAGAGGCGTTGAGGCGCAAGCGTCCGGGAGTGCTGAGGAGGCGTTGGCGGAACTGGCTGAAAAGCCTTATGATGTGATCCTGCTGGATGTGAGGATGCCCGGAATGAACGGCATCGAGGCCCTTTCGGAGATCAAAAAGCTCGATCGAAATCTCGAGGTGATCATATTGACCGGCCATGCTTCGGTCGACGTTGCGGTGGAGATAATGAGGGGGGGAGGGTACGAATACCTCCTCAAGCCATGCCCCATCGAGGAACTGATGGATAAGATCGATTCGGCTTACGAACGGAAGACGGCCCGTGAGGAGAGAATTCGAAAAACGGAGGCTACTCGGAAGGATCGGATTTCTTGAAGTCCCGCGATTCGACGTTGGTATCCCGCATGAGCCGATGGAGGTATTGCCTTTTCAATCCCGATTCCCTTGCGGCCCTGGATACGTTTCCGGCGTGCCTGGCGAGGACCCTGGTAATGTACTGAGTCTGGAACTCTTCGATGAGCTTATCCTTGGCTTCCTTGAACGGCATGGAAAAGATGTCTCCCGAAGTCGAAAGAGGGACGGCGCCCGGATGGGTCCGGCGATCGGGCGCCGCCACATCGTCCAGGCGCAGGGTGTCGTCCCCGGCCATGATTACTCCCCGTTCGATGACGTTCTCGAGTTCCCTGACGTTGCCGGGCCATTCTCGCCGCAGCAGGCAGTCGACTGCTTCTTCGCTCATTTGTCTCACGTTCTTCAAATGGAGCGAGTTGTACTTTCTCAGGAAGTGCTGAACCAGGAGCGGGATGTCCTCCAGTCTCTCGCGCAAGGGCGGGAGGTGAATGTTGATCACGTTGAGCCGATAGAAGAGATCTTCGCGGAATTCGCCCTTGCGGATCATCTCCGGGAGGACCTGGTTCGTTGCCGCTATGAAACGGATATCGACCTTGCGGATGGCGTTGGAGCCTATGACCTTGTATTCGCCCTCCTGGAGCAGACGAAGGAGCTTGACCTGCATGGAGATGCTGAGGTCCCCGATTTCATCGAGAAAGAGAGTTCCACGGTCGGCTTCTTCCACCAAACCCTTGGAGTCTCGGGTCGCTCCGGTGAACGAACCGCGCAGGTGGCCGAAGAGCTCGCTTTCGATGATGGATTCGGGGAGGGCGCTGCAGTTGACAGGGATGAATATCCTGTTTTTCCTCGTGCTGTGGCAATGAATGGCGCGCGCGGCCAGTTCCTTGCCCGTTCCGCTTTCTCCTGTGATGAGGATGGTGGCGCTGGTCCCGGCCACTCTGTCTATCTGCGAGTGGAGGTTCCGCATAGCCGGGCTTTTTCCGATAAGCGACGGGAAGAGGGAACTGTCTTCCAGTTCTTTTCGGAGATAGCTGTTCTCCTTTTGGAGGCGCTGCCATTTCATGGCCTGGTCGATGACGTGAAGCATCCTCTCCTTACGAAGAGGCTTGGTCACATAGTCGAAAGCTCCCTTGCGGGTTGCTTCTATGGCGGTTTCGATGGTTCCATAGGCGGTCATGACGACCACGGCCGTGCCGTGGCTGGTCTGTTTGACCGTCTCGAGGACCTTGATGCCGTCTTGCCCGGGCATTTTGAGATCGGTTATCACCAGGTCGAAATCGGTCTTCTTCAAAAGATCGGGAACCCGGAGCGGATCGTCCGTCACCATGACTTCATAGGCGGTCCTTTCGGATATGATGCGCTGCAGGAGGGCAAGCATGTCTTTCTCGTCGTCCACGATCAGGATTTTCTCAGCCATCGCCGGAACCTCTCTCGATTGTCATCCCAAGGCTATATTTTGACCGCAGCGCCGATCGGGAGTCAATGAAAATGTCATCTAAAAGTTTCACTGCTCGACCCGGGAAGCCCCATCCCCGGAGTACCGCCGTCAATTCGGCCGGAGAAAGCGCCGATACGGAAGCCCGGGAACGAATCCAACTCCGCAAGATTCTGAAAGTGGTGGGAGGGGCCACTCTGATCCTTTTAGCCGCCGCTTTGTACTTCGGAGCCGCGACGTCGCGGCAGATGAAGGGAATCGTGAGGGAACAGTTCAACGAGCAGCAACTGGCGCTGGCGAAAACCGCCGTCTCAAGAATCGAAACGACCATTCAGAACGCCATTTCCGATCTCGTCCTCATGAACTCCCTGCCATCCATACAATACTGTGACGCCGACTCCCATGAAACCCTTCTGTTGGCGACGCTGCCCGTTCTGAACAGGGACTGCATCATTGAAATCCGTCGTGTGGATCGGGACGGAAACACGTTGCTCGTGGCCAATGACCAGGGAGTGGGCCTGAAACACATCGGGCCTGTGCAAAACGATGCGGGCGCATACCTTTCCTGGGCTTCCGCCGTAGGCAATCGTGGGAAGACCATGGCCATGGCCATCCGTCCGAAAGACCCCGCAAAGGAGAGGAGACGGATGGTCATGGATCTTGTGACGCCATCCTACGAGGACACGGCCGATAGCCGGAATCCCCGACCGTCTCACCGGTTCTCGGGCTACCTTCGCGTGACCGTGGATGTGAGCCTGCTCTTGGAACAGAGCGTGTCGGCCGTCAGGTCGGGCAGGTCGGGCTATGCCTGGGTCCTGGATTCATCCGGAACCTTTCTCTATCACCCCGAGGCCGCTTTCGTCGGAGAGAACGCCTTCGAGGCCAGGAGCAACCGGAACCCGGCCATCTCTTTCGAACGGATCAACCGGATTCAGCGGGAAGAAATGCTCAAGGGCAAGGATGGCATGGGAATCTACGTTTCCGGTTGGCATAGAGAAGTTGTCGAGCCCATGGAAAAACTCATTGCCTATGCTCCCGTCCGGGTACAGGGGCCATATGAAGATTATGTCTGGTCGGTCGCGGTGGCCGCTCCCGCAGGCGAAATTGAAGGCGTCATCGGTCTGGTGTACGCCCGCCAGATGCTGCTCCAGGGTCTCATCGTCTTTGTCATCTTGCTGGGAGGCGGCATCGCGCTCCTGCACGAGCTGCGCTGGTCGACCATTCTCGAACACGAGGTGGCCGTGAAGACGGGACACCTTCGCCATTATGCCGCCCAGTTGGAACAGTCCGAAAGCAGGTACCGGTCGCTTGTCGAGAGCGCCGAAGATCTCATCTTCACCCTGAGCGAGGACGGCGTCATCAAGACGGTGAACCAATACATGTGCAGTCTTTTTGGAGCAGACCGGGACGCTTTGGTGGAGAAGAGCCTCCATGCCTTCCTCCCGAGAGAACAGGCGGAAAATCAGTTGGAACTGGTGAGGTACGTTCACCGCACGGGCAAGGGGCGAAGAACGGAAACGCCAATGCGGGTGCAAAGCCAGGACTACTGGTTCAACATTCAGTACATTCCCGTCAGGGGCGGGGAGGGAGAACAGGAACTCATTCTTGGAATTGGGAGGGACATCACTGAGCGGAAGAGCCTCGAAAAGCAGTTCCTGCATACCGAAAAACTGGCTTCCCTGGGTACTCTGGCGGCCGGAGTCGCACATGAAATCAACAATCCTCTCGGGATCATGCTCGGATTCTGCGACCTTCTCCTGGAAAGAATCGAGCCGGGCACCATGGAATACAACGATTTGAAGACAATCGAACGGCACGGCCTCCACTGCAAGAGTATCGTCGAGAGGCTCCTCAGTTTTGCGAGAATCACCGAAGAAACTGAAAAATCTTGTGATATCAACGAGAACGTGGAGACGATACTCTCGGTTGTGGAGCATACTCTCAAGATGAACGGCATCAAGCTGGTCAGCCGGCTGACGCCTGACCTGCCCATGATCCAATGCGATTCGCGGGGACTGCAGCAGGTGCTCCTCAATCTGATCAACAATGCCGTCTACGCCATGGGAACCGAGGGAACCCTCACGGTCCAGACGTTTCCCGGCAAGGGCGATAGGTGGGTTGAACTGGTGATTTCCGATACGGGGTGTGGAATAAGCGAGGAGTTCCGAGAGAAGGTTTTCGACCCCTTCTTTACCACCAAGAAATTCGGAGATGGAACCGGCCTTGGACTTTCGGTGAGCTACGGCATCGTTTCCAAGTACGGGGGGTCCATCGATTGCGAAAGCTACACGAAAGAAGAGATGCCCGGCCAGTCTGGAACCACCTTTACCATCATTTTCCTCACAGCCCCTCCCGATGCGAGCGAACCCGGCTCGGGAGGCAGTTAGGGAATGATGTTTTTATGTTGACAAGCCTTTCATTTTCGGCGTTGATTGGTAGCTCGTCGGTCGTGTAACCTGGCTTATGCCCGTTGTCGCTGTGCCCGATGCCTCGCCCTTCTGAGGTGCCATATGCAATTTGTCACAACAGGAGAGTACATGAATACTGCAGAGCGTGACATCATCATCGAGACGTGTCGCGATAACGATGTCTCAATGGTCGGCATCTTTGGATCAACGGCGAGGGGTGAGGCTACTGAGTCCAGTGACATCGACCTTCTTGTAAGGTTTGCTAAGCCGAAGAGCCTCCTTTCGCTGGTGAGACTTGAGCGGAGGCTGTCAGACGTATTGGGGCGGAAAGTCGATTTGTTGACCGAATCGGCAATCAGTCCATACCTCAAGGATCGGATCCTGGATGAACTCATGGTGATATATGGAACGAGATGATTCTGTTTATCTCCGCCACGTCATCGATGCATCTGAGCGCATTTCCGAGTATTTGGAAGGGGTCAGCCATCTCCGATTTGAAATGAATCATCTGCTCCAAGATGGAATCATTCGACAACTTGAAATCATTGGTGAAGCCATCAAACGTGTTTCCAAAGACCTGCGCGTCATCTATCCTGAAGTCCCATGGCAAGATGTTGCCGGAATGCGTGACAAATTGATTCATGATTACTTCGGCGTGGATATAGAAACGGTATGGCTCACAGCACGTGATGATATCCCGGTTTTGAAGCAACGGGTTGAAGGGATTCTCAGGGATCTCGGAAAGTGTCCCTGCTGACAAGCGGTTGTGCACCCCTCAACCGTGATGTTGACAATCCTGGAGTCTGTTCTCTCCGCAAAGGGGAGCGTCCGACGTTCTCCCATTGAATACGCTCTTGTGCTCCCGAACCTCCGCCGGGTTAACGGTTTGAGAGCCATTCGGACGCGCTCCTGAAGTTTCCATCCGACCGACTGTCTATTATCTCTCCCAAAATCCTGAAATTTCTGGCACGTTCTTTGAACTACCATTGCAGCGGCCGGCTGTGGCCACTTTGAAGAGAGCGCTCAGCCGGGAATGCCGGAAAGGTCGCCCTGCGATTTCTGTCTCTATGATGCGAATGCTGAACAGTCCTGTTGGGTAGTCCACCCTCGTGCGGCATTAGTTTGAGAGCGTAAAAAATGAGCCGGAAGAACATCCTCATTCTCGACCCCGAACGCGACATATGCGAACTCTGTGCCCGCGCCCTGGAAACGCAGAGGGACTGCAAGTGCTACCTTGCTTCAAAAGAGGAAGAAGCCGTCAGTCTCCTTCGGGACATCTCCTTCGATCTTCTCCTCATGGATATGAGCATGGCGATGTCCGACGATTTCGCTCTTCTGAAGAAAATCAAGCGGTCGTTCCCGCGTGTGGCCGTCATTGTGGCAGTCTACCTCCATCAAAAGGGATCCATTGCCGGCGCCGTTTCGGTTGGGGCGGCCGGTCACCTGATCAAACCCATCAAACTGGATTCCTTCAGAAGAAGAATCGCCGAATTTTTCTCGCCCGCCCGTACTGAGTGATCCGCCCCGTTGTGTCAGGAGAGAGCGACACTGGTGTCGCCTGATTGTTTCACTCGTGCGTCTCTTTCAACCGCTCGCTATTGGTTTTTCACATGCGTACCCACCGACGCCCATGCAGTTTCCCAGGGAGATCGAGTGGATAAAGCTATGGCACGACTATTGCTCGACTGAGGCTCGGGGGAAAACAAGTGGAAATGCACCGTTTGCTCGGGGGGACGAACGGAAAGATGCGGGAGAAGGAGGTTTCTTGATGAAGGTACTCGTTGCGACCGATGGTTCGGAACATTCCATGAAGGCTGTGATGAGAGCGCTGGAGCTTGCAGAGCTCGAAGGCGCCGAAGTGGGACTCATATCAGTTGCCTACTACGTCAGGGAAGATCTCGATGAGATGCCGCTCGGCATCCAAGAGAGGCTGGAGACTGAGGCCAAGGCCTCTTTGGACAAGGCCAAAGCCATTTTCGATGGCAAGGGAATCGCCGTTGAGGCCTTTCTTGAGGCGGGCTTCGTTCCGGCCAACAATATCGTCGAGAGAGCCAGAAAGGGCGGCTATGACCTTATCCTTCTCGGAAGCACCGGCACGAGTGCTCTGAAGAACGTGGTGATCGGCAGTACCGCGGCAAAGGTGTCCGCACATGCCCCATGCAGCGTGGGGGTCATTCGATAGGGAGTGCGCGGGAGGCGGTGGGCTAAAAGATCACCAACGCCTGTGGCGCGACGTGGAAAGGATCATTAATTAGGAGGAGTAGATTTCCGTGGTTGAATCGGAGAGATAACAAATCAGGCGCCATCGATAGGCGATATGTAAGGATGAAGGGATTCATTTCATGTGATTTTTTGGATGGAGGAGAAGAGAAATGCACAAGTTGTGGAAGAAATTGTTGGGCTTTGGAGTCATCGCGTCTCTAATACTGCCGGGAATCGCGTTCGCCGCCGGTGGCGGGCCGGTCGCGGACGTCGTTATCGTGGCCGATACGCGAAAACTGACCGGTATCATGGCATGGTGGGGCAACCTTTACAATGAAAGCCACCTCTATTTCGCCATCCTTACGGTGGTGCTCATCCCGACGATCGGGGTCGTGTTCGGTGTGGTGGCGGATATCGTCATGAGTCACATAGGAATCGATCTCAGGTCGAGAGAGTTGGCCGAGCATTGATAATTTCGAGACATCCCGCCGGAAGGCGGTTCGGGAGGTGATTCTCATGGATTGGTTATACGTTACAATGCCCATCTCTGGCGTGCTGATTTTCTGGCCTGGTTTGATCATTCTCGGCATCGGCGTCGGCATCATCGGTGGCTTTTTTGGCATGGGCGGAGCCTGGATGGTTACTCCGGGGCTGAACATCCTGGGTTTTCCAATGGCTTTCGCCATCGGAACGGACATCGCGCACATGGCCGGTAAATCGCTCATCTCCACCATGCGGCACGGGAAATTCGGAAACGTGGATTACAAGCTCGGATTCATAATGCTTGTCGGCACCATCGTCGGGTTCGAGATCGGCGCACAGATGATCATGTGGCTCGAACGGTTGGGAAGCGTCGAGATGGTGGTTCGATATCTCTACCTGGCGCTACTTGCCTTGATCACCTACATGGTGTTTTCCGACGTGGCGAAGAGAAGGAAAAAGGAACGCGAAGCTGCGGCGGCAGGCCGGGAAATCGATAAACTGGCCACGGGGCTCGAGTGGCATAAGACCTTTCACAAGATAAAGATCCCCCCCATGATACAGCTCAATGTGGCGGGAATCTACTGCTCGGCCTGGCTTCCCATCGGGGTGAGTTTCCTGACCGGCTGGCTTGCCGGGATTCTGGGCATTGGCGGCGGTCTCATCCGCATGCCATCCCTCATCTACATCCTGGGCTGTCCCACGCACGTGGCCGTCGGGACCGACCTCTTCGAGGTCATGATATCGGGTCTCTACGGAGCGGCAACGTACACGTACAAGGGTAGGACCGAGCTTCTTGCAGCGGTCATCATGCTGGTCGGGGCGTCCATCGGGGCGCAGGTGGGTACGGTCGCCACCAAGTATATCAAGGGCTACGGCATTCGAATCGCGTTCGGCGTCGCGGTGGTCGGCTGTGCTGTTTCCATCATCCTGAAACTGCTCCCCAGGTACATTCCCAGTCTCAAGAATTTGACGGACGTTCTGGCTACAGTGGTCGTTCTCGGGGTTGTCAGCGCTCTTTCCCTGTACATCTTCGTCAAGATGATGCAGGGGGCGAAGCAGGAAATTGCCACGAAGAAGCAAAAAACGGCCGCTCTCTAGGCTGCACTCAAGTTTGGATCGACTTTTCACCAGGGGAGACACGCAATGGCTAAGAAGTACAACTGGCTGCTGGCAATACTATTCATCCTGCCGCTGGTTCTCGCCCTCAGCGGGTGTGGCGAGCAGTTCGGCAAGGTGGACCAGGGAAGAGCTATCGGTTTCGACAAGACGAAAAAGACGCTCACCATCATCAGGGATTCAGGCAAAGACTCAAAAGCTCCGGACTACAGCGTCCTGCCGCCCGTGACCTATGCCTTGCCGGAGGATCCGCACGAAATGGGTCCGGACCCAAAGATCGGCAAGCGCATGAAACTGGATACGAAGGCCAGGCAGATCGTGATCTACGTGCCGGAAACCAGTAGTTTTGCCTCGATCGGCTATACCCTCGTCGATCAGAAGGAAAATCTGAGCGGGACCGATCCGCTAGTGTATGATGAAGCGGAGAATAAGGACAAGAAATTCCCCGTGATCGATAAGGCCAAGAAGACGATCACCATCTATTCCAAGCGGCTGAAAACGCTCACCACTTTTTCGGTGCCCGACCAATATTTCAGCCTGCCGGACGACACATGGGATAACGGTGACGAGATGAGGATCTATTACAAGCAGGAAGGTAAGGCCAGCCGCATTATGAACGTGTCCAAGACGGACATTTTCAAGAAATAGAAGCAACTGAAGGTTCGTACATTTGATGTGGAAATGACGGGAATCGCCCCTTGTCGCGTCTGCAAACGGGGGCGATTCTCCCTATTCGGAATCCTGCACGAGGAGTCGATCGGACGATGAACCTGCATCAAAAGATAGTCGTGGCGATCATGGATGTGTGCATCCTGACCGAGGTGTTCGTCAGCATGTATTTTGCCGCCAAATATCCCGAGAATCTCACTCCCCTCTTCCTCAAGTACTTTTTCGGCATGGCGGTTCCCACGCTCGTGGCGGCCCGGATTGGAATCCGGTTCCTCAGGAGTCCGGCGGCAGTTGCCTCCGAAACCGCAGAGATGGCGGCTGGCTCCGGCCACAACTGAGCGTCATGCGAGTGTCCGGGACCAAAACGGGTTGTCGTTTCATGGAAAGAAAAACAATTGCGCCCCTTTGAATGATGATCATCCGGCGCAGGGAAGTGAATCCAAACACTCCATGATGCTTGAGCGGGTTTCTCGATGCAGGGAGTACGTTGGCATGGCGGGCGCGATCCTCTGTGCGCTCGTGATCCTGACGTTGCTGGACGGTGTGATGGCGCAATTCAGACATCCGCCGAACGTGTTTGAGGTGCTTCCCGGCTGGCAGGAAAGAGTCAATGGACCTCTAAAGGCCGAAATCAATGGAGTCGACGGATTGGTCGCAGTCAGCGATTCGGACCTCATCCGGCTATCCTTCCAGGGTGTGCAGACCGGTTTCTGGCTGGGACAAAAGATGTGGCGTGGAGTCATCGAGATCGGTCCGCGGATCGAACCCGGCAAGTACGGTCTCACCGTGGAGTTCAAGGGCGATGTGAGCGGGAAGCCGCTTTCATCCTTCACCATCAAGGTGTACCGGGATTATGAGAGCTATCGCCGGGACTCCCTCTCGTATTGCCTCCGCTATCTGGCATTCTCTCCTTGGAGCGCTCTCGTCGGCCTCTTTCCGGCGACCTTGCTTGTCTTCGGCGCGGTTTACCTCCTCGCCCGCAAAGAAGACGAATTGATGGCGCGGGAGGGAAGAGCCGAGATCTACAAGATCACGAAAGGCGAATGGGGGTTCGAGATCGCCTTCGGGCTCGGAACCCGGCACGGCGTCAGAGCGGGAACTTCTTTCGCGCTGCTCGATGAGAAGGGGCGGCAAGTGGGAGTAGTTGCAGCGCTCAAGGTATCGGAGACCGACGCGACGGCCCGGGTGGGCGTCGATTGTGAGGTGAAGCCGGGCTATGCCGTGCGAAAGCTCTGAATGGGCATCCTCCCGGAGTCACGATTTCCGCATTGCCGTTGCGAACCCCTCAAGCCGGTAATCCCCATTCATGAAACACTGTGCTATGGCGTCGACGCTGATCTCGCTATGCATCAGCATGTCCATTTGCCTCGTGAACAGCAGCAGCCTTCCAATGACATCTAATTTCTCTTCGATAACCGGAAGGTCGTATTTCTGCAGTCGGGCGTCCACCCTGTCTCCCACGGCCTCCACCGAGAAATCGTGGTTCTTCAGGATGAGGCCGATCGCTCGGGCGCGGCGGTTTCTTCGGACCTCATCGGCTGCCCCGCCCTTGAAAGAGAATGTGATGTAATTCTTGCTCGCCGTATGTCCGCAGTACGAATCCAAAACTCCGTAATGATAGCCGACCCGCGAACTGAAGTTGAGGTACTTGTCCGAAACGATCGCATAACTTCGGTCGCCGAACCTTTCCCCCCCCGCGTGGCCAGGTGAAAGCATCTGCTCGCTCATAACGGAGAAGAACCCCCTCAATTCGATGGGGCGGGGGTTGTGGTACCGAAGATCCTCATGCAGCATGCCCCTCAGGAGAGCCTTGAACGGGATGGAGGCGACGTTTTCAACGGTTGCGCTTCGCGCGTGTTCCCTGATGCCCTGGAGACCTCCGCCCAAATCGATGACGGCCAGATCAAGGGGAAGGGGAGCGGAGAGCTTGATCGCACATCCACCGACCCCGGATACCAGGTCGCTGATCTGAAACATCTCGGCGTAGGAGTGTTCGTGAACGTATCGCATGACGTCGTGGAGCGACCGGCAGGATTCGGGGGAGAAGGACGGTGCCTTGGGATCGGTGAGATGAAGAGGAGTAATGAGGCTGCATACCTGGTTCAGCGTCTGGTGGATAGCGGTGTCTTTCAAACGGGATGGACGGCGCGTGCGGAGTTCGAGCAGTTCGTCCACTCTTCCGAGATAGACTCTTCCCGAGAACGCGTCGACCGTGATTTCCGTGCCCGTCGGGATGGAACTGACGGCTACTCGGGCGCCCAGGATGGTGGGCACTCCAAATTCCCTCGATAGGGAAGCCATGTGTCCCGTGACGCTTCCTGAATCGGCGATGATGGCCTGGGCCTTCGGCATTACGATGACGAATTTTGGAGAGGAGTGTTTCGCCACGAGCACGCCGCCTTCCGGAAAAGCCATGAGGTCGTGCTCGTTGTGGACCTGGAAAGCCTTTCCGAAACCGATCCCGGGAAAAGCAACGGCGGCGTTCTCGATGAGCAAGGGGTTCCGGGAGAGATCGGGAAGTGCGGTTTCGGGACACTCTGGGGCGGGCGCTTCGACCCTGAGCGGGCGGGTCTGGAGAATCAGGATGCGACCTTCGGCAGTCAGCGCCCACTCTACGTCCTGGGGAACGCCGTAGTGTCCTTCAAGTCTCAGGACATGGCTTGCCAGGAGCCTCGTCTGCTCTGGCGAGAGGCATGGAACGTCTCGTTTTTCCTCGGGTACGGGAATGTCCATCAGGCCGCCCTCCGGATTATTCACCAGCCGGGATGGTTTGTGAGACGTTCTGACTTCGAGAACGGCATTGCCTTCGCCCCTGGCCACCGTATAGGCATCGGGGGTGATGATCCCGTCGACCGCATAGGGGCCCAGTCCCCACACCGCATTGATGATGACCTTGTCTTCCGCGGGGTTGAAGGGGTGCCGCGAATAAGCGACCCCGCTTGCAACGGCGTCGATCATTTGCACGCAGGCAACGCTCATGGAAACGTCCTCGTCGCGAATGCCCTTGCTCAGCCGGTAGGATATGGCGCGTGGAGTGTAGAGGCTCGCCACGACGTACTTGTAGGTCCGGACGATTCTCTCCCTCGGTACGTTCAAAAGGGAGAGATACTGACCCGCGAACGATAGTTCGCTGTCTTCACCTATGGCGCTGCTCCTCATGGACACGTTGATGGGAAGAGCGTCCGAATCTCTTGATCCGATCCTTTCGACCATCTCGTCGTAGGCAGAGAGGATGGCCTCGCGCAGTTCCGGCGGGACCTTGGCGGAGATGATGAGGTGCTGAATCTCTTCGCTGACCTCGTTTATCGTCTCGATGTTCTGTGGATCGAGGATCATTTTTGCTTTGTCGATTTCATCTGAGAGGTCGTTGACGGCCAGGAAAGAATCGAAGGCCTGCGTCGTGATGGCGAATCCTTCGGGGACGGGAAGACTCACCCGGTTCAGCACTTCGCCGAGATTGGCGTTCTTTCCGCCAACCCGGTTCGTCATCTCCTTTGTGATGGCGGAATAGGGGAGCACCCATTCCTTGAGAGGCGTCCCCTCCTTTCTTTCCATCTCTATTTTGATTTTTTCGTTGATCCCTGCCAGGACTTCGTAAAGAGACGGGTACTTCTCGCCGGAAAGGCTGTTGAGACCCGTGACCATTCTGATTGTGTGAAAGGCAGCCCGGGCGGATTGAGAGCGGATGTAAGACATGTCGACGAATCGTTCCCCGTGGAGCCTCTCCTCCAGATCGGCGATGATTTTAGAGAGTTCCGCGTTGGATTCCAGGAGTTCCTTGAATCGTTCGTACTTGGTTTTGAAAATCTCGGCGCAGTCCTCCCGCGAGGATTTCCGTTTGCGCGGGTTCCAGCGCTCGAAGATGTTCATCCTTTTCAGCAGGTTCACATGCACACTCCCTATGTTCATGTATGCTCCCGCGAGAGCGAGCATATCGAGGCAACCGCACGGTGAATGTGTAGAGATTCCTCTTGCGGCTGTTGAGAGGATCGGCAGCGGTCGACTCTTGCCACGCGCACGGTGAATTGCAGTCGCTCTTGTTCCGGGAAGCCGTAATCGGTGTGAGGGAGAGGCTCTCGATTCAGAATTCGTACACTAACCGGGCATAATACCTTGTTTCGTCCATGTTGCGGCTAAAAGTGTCGATGTCGCTCCATCGGTAGATTTTTCCGGCATCCAGAGCCAACTTGAGATGCTCGACGGGCAGCGCCCAATAGAGGGTCAGTTGCAGCCAGAGGCGCTGGTCCTCAAAATCGAGATCGTGGGTCACTCTGTCCTGCATTCGGTCGATCCCCTGGATGGAGCTGAAATAGTGGTACCGGATCAGCGCCTCCAGGCCGAACGGGCCATAATCCAATTCGGTCTTGCCCGCGGCTGACAGACCCAGAGCATAGTAATACCCCTGTTCCTGATAGACGCCTGTCACACCCTGAAGGCTATGGGTCCGATCGTAGAGTCCCCCTGCCGCCGGTTGCACCATCGAGAAGGTGGGGTAGACGTCTATGGCTGTTCGCACGTGCAGACCGCGATGGTAGTAATCGGCAATCAGCGATGGCCCCACCAGATCGCAGATGGATTCTCTGTCATCTCTTCTGTACCCTGCGAATTTGTTGGCGTAATACTCGAAGGCGGTGCTCAATCCATAAAACAGACTGTTCCCTTCCAGGTTCGCGGTTGCCTCGGGTTTGGAGATGTTTTGCTGATACCAGCCCAGGAACGCCGTTTTCGCAAAAAACTGCAAATCCGGCATGCCTGTGCCGTCCAAAGTCACGTCGAACGCCATTTCATTGAACGTGCCGCTCTTGTAGAAGATGCTGGCTTCACCCGGCTTGCCGTACTTCTCCGCCGTCACGACTTCCATGTCGAAACCCATCACGGCTTTCGATGTGGACTTGCCCGTATCGTGTGAGTAGTCGCCGCCACCACCGGCATAGAGCCGGAAGCGGTGCCATGCGTCCGTGGTGAAGCCGAACCGGTCGACGCTTGCGGGAGGCTTGGGTATGTTGTTATCGTACCATCGATGCAAGGCCGCTGTCGGTCCAAAGAGGTAGCCCAGCCCCCGGTTGGGAATGGTGGCGGAGCTGTGTTGGAAGAACTCCCCTAGTTGGTGCATGACTTCACCGATGGCAAGACCGCTGGAAGGGGTCATCACGGCATCGTTGATGCTGAACTCCTCCCGCGGTTCTCCAAACATCTCCCAGGCAGTCGATGCCGCTACCGTGGCGAGAATGGACTCCTCGACGCTCAGGTCGTTGGAGCGGGCCAGCAGATAGATGCCCGTTCCGTCGAAAATGTGTCCCATGTTGGTATCCCACGCATTGACGTCGAGACAATATGCGTCTCCCGTGATGAAACGCGCTCTGAGACTGTCTGCGATGTCGTCGTACCAATACCATCTGGGCTTCTCCAACGTCCCATAATACCATCCTTCCGCGATGCCAAAAACAGACGCCAATTCCAGGGTCGTGCGCAGATATCTGGGTTGTAGCGATTGGGCGTTGGAATAAATCAAAAGGGCTTGTTCCATGGTTGGCTCTGCGTCGCTCCCCCCCTTCGGGTTCGCTTTTGACGGCGTTCCCGTCTTTTCGATGGAGATCGCACCGCTGTCAGATTCCTGTAATGAACCATGGGCCTGCCCCCATGCCATATCGGAAAGGCAGGTGTACCTCATCGCAAAAATGCATACCACGAACAGCAAAATCAGCCATCGATCAGGAAGAGCTTCCGAAAGAACTTTTACGCGCATGGTGTATTCTCTTCACACCTCTGAATCGAAAGTAATGGATGATTGTACGCTCCATCCTGCTCCCTGGATACATGATCCACGTCATAGATTATCAGAAGAGTGTTTGTATTCGCAAATGAGTTTTACAGAAAAATGGAGAACGATGCCAGAAATGCAAATACTGATGGGCCAGCATTGCCCGAACGGTGGAAGGAAGCTTTGCTCTACAGGTGCACCAGGGCCAGGACTGACGTGCAGGTGGCGACACGCCGTCGAAGGTGCTTTGAGGAGCGGGCGGGCTGCGGTTTTTTCTCATTGTGCGACATGGACTGTGCAGAGGAGACACCTTATTGTACCAGGTGGGAATTCTTGATTCGTGTGGATGGGTTTGTCGGAGCGGTGGCCTCCGGCGTTCTTTATCGTTCGTCCCGAGCCAGGCCCATGAGGGGTTGATTTGACTGAAACCGGTTCGACGACCCGATACGACCCTGAAACCGGAGTTCGATCCGGAGATTCGGGTACGGTGAGTGCGGCGCAGGCCATCCTCGGCGAGCGGACGGTTCTGCCGTGGTACAGACGCCTGCTGCCGTTTCTCGGTCCTGCGTTTGTCGCCTCTGTGGCGTACGTGGACCCGGGGAATTTTGCCACCAACATTCAGGCCGGGGCCAGGTTCGGGTATACCCTGCTCTGGGTCATCGTCCTGAGCAACCTGTCGGCGATGTTCATCCAGATTCTCTCGGCCAAGCTCGGCATCGCATCGGGATTCAATCTGGCGGAAGCCTGCCGCGAACGTTTCCCGCGCCCTGTTGTCCGGGGCATGTGGTTGATTATGGAAGTGGTGGCGATGGCCACGGATCTGGCCGAATTTGTGGGCGCTGCGGTGGGATTCCAACTCCTTTTCCACATCCCGCTCCTGTGGGCGGGGCTCCTCACTGCGGTGGCCACCTTCGTCATATTGGGGCTGCAACGCTACGGCTTTCGGCCGATCGAAGCGGTGATTGCGATCATGGTGGGAGTGGTGGCGTTGAGCTACCTTGTCGAAACGATTCTCGGGAGCCACGATTGGGGGGAGATCGCATACTCGGCTGTGGTTCCGCGCTTCGCGGGAAGCGACAGCGTGCTCCTGGCCGCCGGGGTGCTCGGGGCGACGGTGATGCCCCATGTCATCTTTCTCCATTCGGCATTGACCCAGGCGCGGATCGTGGTGCGGGGAGATGCGGCGAAGCTTCGCAGACTGTATCGTTTCGAGGTGGTGGACGTCCTGATCGCCATGAGCGTAGCAGGGCTGGTGAATGCGGCCATGCTCGTTATGGCTGCATCGACTTTCCACGGTCAGGGCATCCGCGAAGTGGGAACGATCGAGGAAGCCTACCGGACCCTGACGCCTCTCCTGGGAAAAGCGGCGAGCGACATTTTCGCCATATCTTTGCTGGCGGCCGGGCTTTCATCCTCCGCCGTGGGAACGATGGCGGGTCAGATCATCATGCAGGGATTTCTCCATTTTCAGATTCCACTTTGGATCAGGCGTCTCGTCACAATGCTGCCGTCCCTGGTCGTGATCGCCATGGGACTCGACCCCACTCGAAGCCTCGTCATCAGCCAGGTCGTGCTGAGCTTCGGGTTGCCCTTCGCGGTGGTTCCCCTGGTACTGTTCACGAGCGATGCGCGGATCATGGGGACTCTCGTCAACAAACGTGTGACGGCGGTTCTTGCACGCGTGGCGGCCGGGTTGATCGTTCTATTGAACGTGTACCTGCTCTACACCTTGCTTTGGGCCGGCGGATGATTCCCGTGCGCTACCCGTGCATCTTGTCCCGAAGGGCCGGGAGCGTCGAAGCCCGTCCGCGAAAACGGCTGCTCGGGGAGGGGGGAAGGTCCCTCGAGTCCGCTGCTCCTGTGCGAAGGGGGATGACCGGGGGAAGGATTTTTTCAGTGTCGGTGTTTGGAAAGGAGGCCCGGTCCCATGTTCTCTCGCCTGTTGGTTCCGCTGGATGGTTCGCGGTTGGCCGAGTCCGTTCTGCCCGTGGTGGAAAGGCTCGCCGCCGTGGCGCCATGCACGATTGTTCTGCTTCACATCATCGAAAAAAATGCGCCGGGCAGCGTCCATGGGGACACACACCTGCGTCACGCGAAACAGGCCGAGATCTACGTGGCCGGCGTATCGGACCGGCTTCGGGCGGCGGATCTGAAGGTTGAGACTCACGTTCACACGGTTCCGCAGGGCGATATCCCCAAATGCATTTCCGAGCACGCCCTGGAACTGGAAAGGGACCTCATCGTGTTGTGCAGCCATGGAAGCGGCGGCATGCGGCGTTTCGTCTTCGGAAGCAACGCCGAACAGGTCCTCACTCACGGCGTCACGCCGGTCCTGCTGGTCCAGGCTTCAAAGCAGGGTTCGGCGCGACCGTTCGGACCGGAGCGCATCCTGGTTTTGGTGGACAATACCCCTGCAACCGAGCCCGCTCTTGCCATCGGATCGCAGTTGGCTTTCGCGTCGGGCGCGGAAATACGTCTCGTTGCAGTTGTGCCCACCGTGAGGAGCATGAGTGCGGAAGAGGCTGCAACCGGCCGATTGATGCCGCGGGCTGCGAGAGAGGTGCTGGAGTTGGCGGCCGGTGAGAAAGCTGTGTTTCTCGATGACGAAGTCGGAAAGCTGCTCGCCGTGCCGATCCGGGCAAAAGGGAGCCTGGAGCGTGGCGATACGGCGAGCGCGGTTGTGTCCGTTGCGAAGAGAACCAAAGCCGACCTCGTGATCCTTGCGGTCCGAGGTCTCGCGGGTCTCAGCGCCTTTTGGGCGAACGCGCTCACAAGGAAGGTCGCCGGTTCCTACGACGGCGTTCTTCTCCTCATTCCCGTGGCTGGTGTCTAGCAGCCGCGGCCCCGGTGTCCGAGAGGAAGGCGCCTGCGGAAATCCGCCGGGAGCGACGAACCTGCAAGGAGGCGATGGAACGGCCATGTTGGAGCGGATCAGCCTGCGCGGCAGAATTCTGCTGATAGTGGGGACCCTGTTGGTGCTCACCCTGGGCAACTGCCTGGCGGTCGTCTGGCTGAACTGCCGAACGATGAGCGTCGTCTCCGTCATCGCGGACGAGGACCTCGCCGGCCTCAAAACCGCTCGAGGAATGGAAATTGCGCTGGCTTTGCAGAGAGGATTTCTGGCCAGTTACCTCCTGGACGGCGACGGTGGTTGGATGGACCAATTGGATGAACGGCGCCGGGATTTTCAGGGGTGGTTGAAGAACGCCAGGAGCAAGACCCGGGGGGGTGACCAGCACGAAATTCTGAACGAAATCGAGACCATGGCCATCCGTTACGGGCATTCCCAGGATCGATCGATCGATCTCTACTCGACGGGGGATCGCGAAGCGTCCATTCGGCAGCACAAAGACCTATCGAAAGGTTTTCTCGATATCCGAGAGCTTTGCGATCGGTACTGGAACATGCATGAAGGCGATATCGCCCTGGCAGGGGCCGCCATGGAATTTCGGGGACGCACCGTCAATGCGATTGCCATCGTCCTGCTTTCCGTCGCCACGGTGCTGGGCGTGGTGCTGGTCTACGTTCTCCTAACGGGAATACTGCAACCCATCAGGGCGTTGGCGGCGGCCCTTGATCCCGATGGCGGGAACGCCCGAGCGATGAATGAGGTGAAGGCGTTGACTCGCGGTGTGTCCGGCCTCATGGAGGATGTGGACGAGAAGAGGACCCAGTTGGAGTTGAGCCGGGAACGCCTTCTTCAGTCGGAGAAACTCGCCATGGTGGGAAAACTCGCCGCGAGCGTGGCCCACACCATCCGCAACCCGCTCACTTCAGTGAAAATGAGGCTGTTCTCCCTCGAACGGAGTCTCGATCTCGCTCCCACCGAGAAGGAGGATTTTGAAGTGATTTCGGAGGAGATCCGTCATATCGACACCATCGTTCAGAATTTTTTGGAGTTCTCGAGGCCGCCCAAGCTGAAGATGCAAAAGATCAGCCCGTCGGACGTGGTGGACATGGCGATCCAACTCTTGCGGCGCCGCATCGAATCGTATGGCGTGACGCTCGAACTCTTCCGCCAGAGAAAGCTCTCAAAGATCGAGGCGGATCCCGAGCAGCTCAAGGAAGTCCTGGTCAACCTCATCATCAATGCCTGCGAGGCGATGGGGGAAGGGGGAACGATCGAGATTCGCGAAGAAGAAGGAAAGACGGAGCCCATGGGGCACGTGGCGGTCATTCGAGTGATCGACAACGGTCCCGGAATGCCGGAGTCGATCAGGGAAAAGGTTTTTCAACCGTTTTTCAGCACCAAAGAAGAAGGAACGGGGTTGGGGTTGAGCATCGCGGCGCGGATCATCGAGGACCATCACGGTTGTCTTAACTTGAGGTCTCGTGAGGGAAAGGGAACGACCTTCACCATCACGATACCCTGCGTGGAGGAAGGGGCTTGGCTAAGATCCTGATCGTGGACGACGACCTGCACTTGAGGCAGAGTTTTCAGAAGCTCCTGCTCCAGGAAGGGCATTCCGCACGCACGGCCTCTTCCGGCGAAGCAGGCCTGGTGATGGTTCGAAAAGAAGAATTCGATCTCGTAATAATGGACGTCCGGCTGCCGGGAATGAGCGGGCTCGAAGCCTTTCGATCCATGCGCGAGGTGGAACCGAAGCTTCCGGTCATCATCATGACCGCCTTCGGAACGACGGAGACCGCCATCGAGGCGACCAAGATGGGCGCTTTCGACTACGTGCTTAAACCTTTCAATATCCCGGAAGTACTCGTGCTCATCGGGCAGGCGGTGGAAGCGGGCCGCTTCATGCGGTCGAGGGTGGAAATCGACGTCGTCCCTGACGCCGCATCCAAAGAAGCGATTGTCGGCAGAAGCAAACAGATGCAGCAGGTTTACAAGGCCATCGGTAGAGTGGCTTCAACCGACGCAACGGCGCTCGTCAGGGGCGAGTCCGGGACGGGCAAGGAACTTGTGGCGCGAGCCATCTACCAGCACAGTCTCAGGGCGGACAGGCCGTTTCTCGTGATCAACTGCGTGGCCATCCCCGAGACGCTCCTCGAAAGCGAGCTCTTCGGATATGAAAAGGGGGCCTTCACCGGAGCGCTCAACCGCCGCGTGGGAAGGATCGAACAGGCCAACGGAGGGACGGTTTTCCTGGATGAAATCGGGGACATGCCGTTCGGTATCCAGTCGAAGGTCCTCCGGCTTCTCCAGGAGAAGAGCATCGAGCGGCTCGGTGGACGGGAACCCATTCCGGTGGACGTCCGGATCATCGCCGCCACCAACCGGGACCTCGAATCGGCACTTGCCGAAGGGCGTTTCCGAGAGGATCTCTACTACCGCCTGAAGGTCGTGACTCTTTGGTTGCCTGCGCTGAGGGACCGTGCGGGGGATATTCCTCTCCTTGCCGACTATTTTCTGAAGCGTTTTTCCAGGGAGACGGGTTTCGAAAATCCCGGAATCAACGAAGCGGCGGCCGCCATGCTCGCCGAATATTCCTGGCCCGGGAACGTTCGGGAACTCGGCAATGCGCTCCAGAAAGCGCTGATCTTCAGCCGCGGCTGTCCCATAGCGCCCGAGGATCTGGGCCGGGCCGTGCGCGGCGAGATGCCGTCCCGGACCAGCTATGGCGATGGCGGCGAAGAGGCCATACGCCGCTGGGTCTGCAAGGCCCTCGCTGTTGAAGGCGCAGAAAATCTTTTTGACGTCTGCATGGATACGTTCGCGGGGATACTGGTGCGCGAAGCCCTCGATATCACCGGGGGCAACCGCAGCCGGGCCGCCAGACTGCTCGGCATCTCCCGACCAACACTCCTTTCCAAGATCGAGAAATACCGGCTGAAAGTCGGCGCCTCCGTCGCCAACGGAGCACCGTAGCGTCCGGAGGCGGGGAAGACCGGACGGTCCCCGTTTCGCCATGGGTATGCTACCGTGGTGGAAGTCGTTATTCAGGTTAGTCCGAGCGCCTTGAAAGCTGCTGTGCGCAGATCGCCGAAAAAGATCGGATCCACGCTTTCCAGGATGTCCGCGCTGACGAGGAGTGCGACAATATCGCGATAAGTGATGCTCTCCGGCTCCAGCATCCCATCGATGACTCCCTCGGTGTACTTCGGCGCGAGGAGTTCGCGCCAGGCGCTTGAGCGTCGGCTCCCATGTGTCCCCCGATTTCTCGAGTTCCATAAGGATTGATCCCTTGCGACCCCGGATGACGCCCGACACGTAGACGAGCAAGGGGGGCGCTCCGCCGTCTGCCGCCACAGGATTCGGTTTTTCACGTCAGTAGACTTCATCATGCTTTCCGATATCAACGAATACGGTCTTCTGCTCATCTGCAAAATGAAAGATGACCCTGATATCGTAGGCGATGCTAAGGCTCCATAAATCCTTGAGTTTTCCGGATAGCTTGTGGGTCCTCAGCCGCTCGTCATAAGGGTCCGCTATGAAGGCATCACTCTTTCCCAAAAGAGATCCTCCAAGGCCTTCTGTCCCTTTATCCTCTTCCTGAATGCCTTCTGGAACGGCGTGCCGAATGCAACCTCTATCATTCTTCCATCATCCTTCGGAGTTTTTCCGCATCTGCGGAGAACTCGAGTGCGCCCGTCCGGAGTTCCTTCAAGCTTTCTCTGTAGCTCCTGTGTATCTGGTTGCGCCTTTCCTCAAGGATGTACTGTTCCAAAATGTATTTGAGATCTTCCTTTTCTTCTCCGGATAGCCTCTTCACCTCTTCGAGGAGGGTGGCAAATTTGTGGCTCATCGTTTCCAACCTCCCTTTCATGATACTGCATGACTGGAAAGCCAATGGTGCCTGCAATCCAATTCCAGTTTAACTAAATTCCCGCTAAAAACATGCGGCAATGACGTCTCGGGGCTATGGTCACCTTGTTCTGTGGCGCCGTACCAGGCTCCTGCAAAATATAGCCGGCCAGCCGGGCTTCCCTGTTGAATATCACTGGCCGTCCGAGATGTCACGTATGGAATCCGGTCGCAGATTGGACGGATGCAAATCCCCGGAACGCATCGCCGTTCGCATCGTGATTCAACCTGAAACGAAAATCGATTCTTTACAACCTGTAAAAAAAACTGACACCAGTCTCCTTTCCCATTGAGGAGAACATCCTTCCTCATATTTGTAACCATGCGCTATTTCAGTATTTTAACATGATTTGCGGCGTCGCCTGGAATTGGCACAGCCGTTGCCATAACGAGCGTATGTTTCCGAACTCATCCCATGATGGAAAGAGAGGCTATGAGATTTTATCGCTGAACTGCATGGGCGATTCGAGAGGCGGAGGCGACGGAAAGACGGATGCGGCGGCTATCCAGCGGAATAGCGGAAACGCAAGCAGCCCGGCATGGATGATGCGGCTGGCATTTTCTTGGCGTTTGAGGTTCAGGGACGGAGGTTATTTTATGAGGTTCACCAACGGTTGTCGACCTATCGGGAGGTTTTGCCAATGAGTGGTCCAAGGATGGTTTACGAGTTTCTAAAAGCCGCTTCGGTGGCGCACGCAAGGTGGGACTACGAGGTGTCGTTGTCCATAGTGAAAGATCGGAAGAAACTGCTGATCCTGCTGCTTCTCGTCATGCCCATCGCAGCGGTCTCCCTCCTGGAGGCGGCGCCGCTGCTGGGGGGTAAAGAAGCGTATGCGCCGGCCTTCTATTCGACGGGAATCTTCCTGGTCTCGATGCTCATCGGTCTGGCGGCGGGACTCATTACCGGCTGCATCGGGGCGGGCGGCGGCTTCATCGTGACTCCCGCGCTCATGGCCGCCGGGATCAAAGGCATTCTGGCAGTCGGCACCGACCTGTTCCACATTTTCGCCAAGGCCATCATGGGCACGACCGTCCACAGGAAGCTCGGCAACGTCTCGGTCACTCTGGCCGTGGCGTTCATGGTGGGGTCCGGGGGAGGAACGTTCATAGGGGGGGCTATCAATAAGGGGCTCTACAACACGAACCCTCTCCTGAGTGAAGCGTTCATCAGCGCTGTGTATTCGGTCCTTCTGGGCTTTCTCGGTTTCTATGCGCTCATCGACTATCTCAGGTCCAGAAAAGAGGGCGGGGGCGGCGATGCTCACGGGGGAGCCACATCGGGGACTCCCTCTCTGGCGATCAAGCTCCAGGGGATGAATCTTCCCCCTATGATCTCTTTCGATGAGGATTTCGTGCCGGGCGGGAAAAAGATCTCCGGAGTGATCGTCGCGGCCGGGGGACTGATCGTGGGCATCATGGCGTCGATCATGGGCGTGGGAGGAGGATTCATAACGTTTCCCATGTTTGTCTACATCTTCGGCGTATCTTCGATGACGACGGTGGGAACGGACATCCTCCAGATCATCTTCACGGCGGGAGTCGCAGCCATAGGACAGTATGCGATCTATGGATATGTATTTTACACTCTCGCCATCGGCATGCTGGTCGGCTCCCTCATAGGAATCCAGGTGGGAGCGCTCACCACCAAGGTCGTCAAGGGCATACACATTCGAGGCTTCTACGCGGTTTCCATCCTCGCGGGCTTCATCAACCGGGTGGCCACCCTTCCCAAGAAACTCACGGAACTCGAGGTGATAAACGTTCCCAATGCGGTGACCTCCAATATCGAGCTCTTCGGAAACGTCGTCTTCTGGGTGGTCGTCGCCGCCTTCGGCGTATGGGTATTCGGGAAATTTTTCGCCAATATGGGGCTGTTGAGAGAGGAGGACTAGAAATGTTGATTAGAAATCAAAAGACGCTGAACCTGGGAGGACTCCTCGGTCTGACCTTCATAGGAATTTTGATCGTTATTTTTTCTCCTGTCTTCGGCGGCAAGAATGGGTTGGAGTACTCCGACGATCTTTTCAACAAGCTGGCCAAAGGCTCATCCTATTTCATCCCTGAGATCGCCAAGAGCGTTCGGGGGTTCGACGGCAAGAACATTTCGGTTGCCGTCAAGATGGACAAGCCCGAAGTCGCTCAGAAAGCGGCCAGGATGCTTCTCGTCGGTGGGGCTCAGGTGGGAGTCAACGACACGGAGTTGAAAATCACGGGCGATTTCGGCAAACTGCTGGGAAACGTGCTGAATGATTCGGACGCCATGTACAAGAACGACGGCGCCAAGATATCGAGCCTCTACGGGGCCGATGAGCTGGACGTCATGTCGGTCTGGTGGAACGTGCTCAACAAGACGGCGAGGGAGCTTCAGAAGGAAAAGAAGGTCGAAGAGGCGAACATCGCCATCGAGGTCATGCGAAAAGGAATCGAGCCCGCTTACAATTTCTACAAGATCGACGCGCAGAGCGTAGCCGATAAAGCCGGAATACTGATAAGCCTCCTGGTTTTTTACGTGGTGTACACCATGTGGTGGGGCTACTCGATTTTCTACCTTTTCGACGGGCTGGGACTTACCATGAAGAAGGCTAAGGTCAAAAAAGAAGTATAGGGGGCGACAATGAAAATAATGGTGCCGGTGGATGGTTCGAAATATTCCATGGAAGCCCTGAAGGTGGCAATGGATTGCGTGAAGATGAAAGGCGCGGAAGTATACGTCATCAGTGTGGCGCCCTACATCGGCGGTATGGACGATCATGAAATCTCTCCCGCAAGGAGGGAGAGGCACATGGAGAGCATTGAGAAACGCGCGGACGAGATCGTCAAACAGGCCTGTGCGTTCCTTTCTGCCGAAAAGATTGCGCCATCGTGCTCCGAGACGATCGTCACGTCCATATCCGTGCCCGACGCAATTATAGACTTTGCGGAGAAGGAAAAGATCGACCTCATCATCATGGGAAGCAGGGGGCTCAGCACGTCCTCGAGGTTCAAGATGGGAAGCGTTGCCTCGCAGGTGGTGAAATACAGCCCTTGTTCGGTGTATCTGGTCAAAATCCCATCCGAATAAAATCCTGGAGGGCGGCGTCAATCGTCGCTCTCCGCTCCGATGCCCTTTCATCTCGGGCTAGCTCCGCGCAAAACAAACGGGAAAGGCCTTTGGGGACGCCACATACGAGGTGCATGCCATGGCCGAGAAGTTCACAGTGCTGATAACGGACCGCAATCGCCACGTGCGGGAATTCCTACAGCGAGAATTTGCGGCTGAGGGCTATGGCGTCCGAACGGCGCAGGATGGACGGGACGTGCTCGCGGAGATCGAAGGGAGCGCGCCCCCCGATCTCCTGGTTCTGGACCCCGACATCCCCTATGCAGAAGATCCGGCGATACTCGAAAGGCTCTCCGGACGCACCCCGCTGCTGCCGGTGGTTATCCATTGCTTTCCAACGGAAAATACTGGATGCCTGGCCGCGGGGGAGGGGACCGTCATCGTCGAAAAAAGCGGCAGTACGGCGCTTTTGAAGGCGGCGGTCGCTGGAATGTTGAAAAAATTCTACCCGCGACGCTCCCCGAATGAAGAGGCGCTCCTTCGGAAAGATGCGCGTGGCGAAAAGGCCCTGGACCCGCAATAGACGGAAAATCCTCCCATTGTCCGGGTTCTTCGGGTGCTTCGGCAGACGCCGGGAGCGCCTGCCGTCCGAAATCGAACCGGTGGCGATGAAACGACCATCCCGCGACTTTTATAGCAACGCAGTTCCGAAGGCGGTTATAATATCGCCTGGTTGCCATTGGCGGAAGACTTGCCGGGGAAATGCGGCCGGAGGTCTTCAACGGTCGTGCGGTTACGGTTCGCCGCGGAGAACGCGGAACGGGCAGAGGAGGGTCAAGTGGATGCATTCAGCGTCCTGTTGGTGGATGATGAAGTGGAATTCCTGGAGACTCTGGTAAAGCGGCTCAAGAGGCGAAATCTCGCCGCAGCCGGAGTGAACAGCGGGGAAGAAGCCATCCGCGTTCTGAAAGAAAAACCGGTGGACGTCGTCGTCCTGGACGTGAAAATGCCGGGCATGGACGGACTCGAGACTTTGCGGGAGATCAAGAAGTACTGTCCCCTCATCGAGGTCATCATGCTTACGGGGCATGCGAACATGGAAGTTGCCATCGAAGGAATGGAACTCGGCGCTTTCGATTACCTGATGAAGCCCATGGATATCGACGAGTTGCTCTATAAACTTCAAGATGCCTACAAGAAAAAGCAGCTTCACGAAGAGAGAACCAGGAGCGTGCTCGAAGAGATCCAGGGCGCTAAGAGATAGGAAACGCCGTAGCGTAACCGTCCCGGCGCAGTGGAGATGCCGTGGTCGATCCCCGTCCGTCCGAACTGGAGCGGCTGCAGAAGGTCCCGGCCGGGAAAAATGCCCCCTCCAACGGGAGACAACATGGGCAGAGTGGTCAACTTTCTTAGAAGAATCGGCATCAAAAAAGGGGAAGAAAGCTTGTCCTCTTCGGATGTCGAGGAACTGCGCGCCGCGTTCAAAGCCCGGTACCACAATTTCAAGCTTCTTCTGAACGCAAACAACAAGTCTCTGGAAATCATGGCCGATATGGAACGGGCGCTCCGGGGAGACCGGCCGTTTGACATGTCGTTCACCCGAGCGAATTGCACAGCTCTATCCGTCAATATCTTCAGGATGATAAAGAACCTCGACCAGCTTGCTCCCGAGAAGTACAAGGGACTGTACGAGCGGTTCAAGGATATTCAGGACCGCATCAACGAGTCCCTCTCCAGGAGGAAAGACCCCGGACGGGGTCCCCTGACCCTTCCCTTTTCCATGATCGACAAGAACATGGCGGACCAGACGGGCGGCAAGATGGCCAATATAGGTGAGATCCTGAACCGGCTCCATCTCCGGGCGCCCGACGGTTTCGTCATTTCGGCTGCAGCCTATCACAGGTTTTTCGAATTCAACGGCCTGCAGACGGAGATCGACCGGCGTCTCCAGTCCTCAGAGGTGGAAGAGATGGACCAGTTGTATTCGCTGAGCGCGGATATCCAACAGCTGATCATCCGTTCCGCGGTTCCGGAGGATTTGAAGAGCGCGATCGAGGATGCCTACCGGAAGCTTGAAGAATCAGCGGGTGACGGGGTGAAGGTTTCGGTGCGAAGCAGCGCACTGGGGGAGGATGCCACCGGCACGTCGTTTGCCGGGCAGTATCGCTCCGAACTGAACGTCAGTGCGGAGAACCTCGTCGAGGCCTATAAAGAGATCGTGGCGAGCAAGTACAGCTTGCAGGCCATCGCCTACAGGCTCAACCGGGGCATTCTCGACGAAGACATCGCCATGTGCGTGGGATGCATGGCCATGGTGGAGGCAGCTTCCGGCGGCGTGGTCTATTCCCGCAATCCGGTGGACATTCGAGACGATTCCATCTTCATTAACTCCGTCTGGGGCCTTCCCAAGTCGGTGGTGGACGGCAGCGCCGCGTCGGACCTGTTCGTTGTCTCCCGAACCTCGCCGATGAAGATTGTAGAGAAGAACATCAGGGAAAAGGAGCGCAAATTCGTTTGCTATCCCGATGAAGGGGTCTGCCGCCTGGATCTTACTGGCCTGGAGAGCGGCATTCCGTCCATCGGGGACGAGCGGGCGCTCGAACTCGCCACGATCGCCCTGCGACTGGAAGAACACTATGGGGTTCCACAGGATATCGAATGGGCCGCCGACTCGGATGGCGCCTTATTCATCCTCCAGTGCAGGCCTCTCCAACAGACGCCTTCGAAGGGCGGCAGGGAGAGCGGCGAACCGCCCGTGGCGAGGGGACACGTGCTCGTGGAAGGAGGGATTACGGCCAGTCCGGGCGTCGCATGCGGGCGCGTCTGCCTTGTCAGGAAGAACAGCGATACGCTGCAGTTCCCTCAGGATGCCGTGCTGGTGACATCGCAGGCGCTGCCGCGGTGGGCCGCGCTGCTCAGCAGGACGTCGGCGGTCGTCACCGAACAGGGGAGCGCCGCCGGACACCTCGCCAACGTGGCCAGGGAATTCGGCATTCCCGCTCTTTTCGGCGTGGCGGGGGCCATGGAACGGCTTGAAAGCGGAATGACGGTCACCGTCGATGCGGACGGTCTCAGGATATACAGGGACTGCGTGGAATCGTTGATCGGCGCGAAGGAGCCAAAGAAGAACCTGATGGAAGGAAGCCCGGTCTACGAGATATTGAAGGACGTCGTACAGCACGTCATTCCCCTGAACCTGCTCGATCCCGACTCCACCGAGTTTCGCCCGAGGAACTGTCGCACGTTTCACGACATCACGCGATTTTGCCACGAGAACTCCGTCAAGGCCATGTTCAGCTTTGGAAAGGAACATCATTTTTCAGAACGCGCCAGCAAGCAACTGGTCTGCGACGTCCCCATGCAGTGGTGGCTCATCAACCTGGACGATGGATTCAAAGAAGACGTGACGGGCAAATTCATTCAACTCGGCAATATCGTCTCCATCCCCATGCTGGCGCTCTGGAGCGGAATCGTCGCGATCCCCTGGGGGGGGCCGCCGCCTGTCGATTCCAGGGGTTTCATGTCCATACTCATGGAAGCGAGCGCCAATCCAGCGCTCGATCCTTCGATGCCGTCGCCCTATGTGAACCGGAATTACTTCATGATCTCGAAGAATTTTTGCAGCCTCAGCTCCAGGTTCGGATTCCATTTCTGCACTATAGAAGCACTGGTGGGGGAGAGGGCCGGCCAGAACTACATCAGCTTTCAGTTCAAAGGGGGGGCTGCGGATTATCAAAGGAGGCTGCGGCGTGCGCGTTTCGTTGCGAGCATCCTGGAGGAATTCGATTTTCGGGTCGAAATCAAGGAAGACGGGGTTTTTGCACGCATCGAGGGGTACGCCGAGGAAGTGATGAAGGAGAAGCTCAAGATCCTCGGTTACCTCATCATCCACACCCGCCAGTTGGACATGATCATGTCCAACGATACCGCCTGCAACCACCATAGAGAGAGACTCCTGAACGACATCCATTCCATCACCAGGGCGCCCGTCGCCTGAACCCGGAGGCTGAAACCCGGGCACGGGGCAAGCATGTAGCCCCGATCGGGACGATGGAGAATAAGAATCATTGACAAGGCGTTCAACGTCAACGTGAGTGGCATCAGGCTGAAGCGCACCGTCGAGGTCTACCTGCTCCTCAACCCCATCGTGGTTCTCCTCGACTTCATCTCGTTCCTCGGGGGTATTGCCGGGGTGGACGCGGGGCTCGCGGCTTTGGCCGTATCGCTGGTTTTTTCCCTGGTGGTGGTTGCCGTAGCCTGGTTCAGCTACCGGCCCGTGCTTTCCATCGGCCTGGTGGGTTCCGCCGTGGCGGTGCTCGCCCTCGTCCGAACAACGAGGAAACGGACGCGATAGAAACACCGGTATCCGGGGACCCAAGATCACTGCGGACCTTCCGTGCCGGAGGGGCTGCCGGGTATCCAATGACGGGCGCCCGTCCCAGTGGGACATCGTTCATCGTACCGTGGACCTCCTGCGCTTCGCGCGCGGACAACAAATTGCCCATGTTGTCCGGCATATGCTGATCGGATGGCTTCTGAAGCAATCACCCTGAGAGGAGATCGCACCATCCGGCGGGCCTGTCGATTACCTTTCGCCGACGCTTGCCCGGATAACAAAGAACCCCTCATCTTTCATAGCTTTTGCCACACGGTCCTGAAGGTCTTCGTCGGGCGTGAGAGCCACCATATACCCGCCCATGCCGCCGCCGGTCAGCTTTGCGCCGAATGCTCCCAGGTTCCGCGCCAAATTGCAGAGATAATCCAATTTGGGATGGGAGAGGCCCATGTCCACCAGAATCTGGTGGTTTTCCGTCATGAGCTTTCCGACCTTGTGAAGATCATTGCTTTCAAGGCTTTCTTTCAAGGCGAAGGACTGCGTCGTTATCGCCTGCATTCTGTTGTCGAAAAGCTGCCGGTTCCTGGTCTTTTCATTTTCAACGAGGACTTCCAGCGCCCGCGTATCCGCCGATACGCCGCTGTTTCCGAGGACTACTCGAATGGGCTTCTCGACCTTGATGTTTTCTACGATCTTTTCGTCTCTCTTCAAATGGTAAAGCAGCAGTCCACCGTAGCAAGACGCCGTATTGTCCACGCCGCTCGGCGTGCCATGATAGGCGAACTCGCCTTCCCATGCGATGCGGTTGATTTCGTCGATGGGAAGCCCCAACTGGAATTCCTCATTTATCGCCCTCGCCAGGGATACACAACTTGCCGCGCTGGCTCCAACGCCGCTTCCGGCGAGCAATGTGCCGCCATAGGTGATCTTGATGGGCGTCTTGTGAGTGTCTATTCCCATCACTTCCAGTATCCGGTTGATGGACTCCACCTGATGATGGCTCTTGCTTTTCTTATATCCGGGAATTTCGTTCCGGTTGTCCTCGAGAACCCAGCCGTTTCCCAAAATCCTCTCCACAATGGCTTCCGTTTCAAAGGAAATCGATGATACAACCGCTGGGACTCCGTCCAGGACAAATTGATCGCCTATGAGGATTGTCTTCCCAAAACCCGTTCCTCTTCCCATTCTGTTCCTCCTGCATGTGATGACTTTTAAGCCTCAGAGCATTCCGTTGACGTCAAAATTCGTTCCATCTCCTCGATCAAACTCTCTTCCCTGCCCACTGCAACCGTAGTCGCGGCCGTCAAGCTGTGACAGGCGTCGGAAAAACCACCGACGCGGCTCGTGGCGTCGGGCAGGAGGCGGTTGAGTCCCATCGCCTTCCCACTCCTGATCCGTCCCTCCATGAAGCTGGAGACCCGCATGGATATCTTCACCTGATTCAGGTCAATCGCGCCGAACCCCGGGATTTCATCGGGGATGCGCTGAAACCCCGCGAGGTATTTTTCAGGATCGATAAAATCCATTTTCTTGATGAGATCGCAGAAGGCCCCGATCATTTTGACGCCCATGGGGGAGAGCCTCTCGTGAACGTGGAACCACTGAATGTGGGCGGAGCGTTGCATCTCCCCCGACTTCAACCGATGAATCTCATCGCCGAAAGCAGCATCCTTAAGCGTCTTGAATTCTCCGTAGATTCGATCGCTCTCCTCCGAGAATCCGCGCAGGCAGACATCGACCCCCGTATCCGGACCGCCGCGGTAGTACCCGACGCCCCCCAGCGTTTCCAGGTACTCCGACCATGCAACCCCCGAGATTTGCCCGCGGGACGTTTGGAAGAAATAGTCCTCTCCGTTCTCGTTTGTCTCTATCTTCAAGTTGCCCTGGCGCGCCGCTTCCTGCGCGGCGTCCCGATTCTCGCTCACCAGCCTGCCGTCGAGGAAGAACTCATCGCCCACCGCTCCCAGGGCTGCAATATGGGCGAGGTCGGAATTCTTGCCATCCATCACCTTTGCGAAAGCGAAGCAGGTCACGGAGGCGGAAATGTCCATGTCCCCTTTGAGTCCGAAAAGGTCGGGATCAAGGTTGTAGACGCTGGGGTCGTCCACGGCGGTGGCTGCATGATGGTCCAGGATCAGGATCAGGTTTTTCCCATCGTTCAATTGAGAAATCAGCGGCGCTATCCTGCCCGCGAAGTCAGCGAAGATGACGATTTCACCCTCTCGCGAGAATATTTTTTCCAGGAGCGGCGGATACGGTTTTTCCAGGGCGTAACGGTCGACTCCATATCCTTTTCTCTCGAAAGCCCTGGTAAGGATCGCGCCCGAGGTCAAACCGTCCGTGTCATTGTGGTGAAAAATGCGGACACGGCTCTTTTGCCGACTCTCCAGGTCCCTGAAGGCCTTTTCCATCAACTCGACCAACTGTTTCATCATGAGAATTCTCCATGGGGGCCGCCCAATCGTTTCGACCGCCGTTTTCGGCCATGCGCCTGCGCTCCGTCATGCGGCAGGAAGGAAAGTCGCGAAACTCCCTCCCGCCGCGGCCTCCTACTCGTCCTTCCTGGCGAGACACAGATTGAGCAGCGCCAGAATGGAGGACGTAAGTATGAGTATGAACGAAATTGCATTGATCACAGGCGTTGAGCCGTCTCTCACCTGCAAATAAAGGGTGATCGGCAGCGTCGATTCGGACCCCACAAGGAAGAGGGTCGTGTTGAAATTCTCAAAAGACATGAGAAAGGCCACTGCCGCTCCGCTGATAATCGAAGGCCGCAAATACCTCAGAGTAATGAACCAGATGACCTGGTACCGGTTGGCTCCAAGGTTCAATGCCGCTTCTTCCAACGTTCTGTCGAATCTCCTGAGTCTCGCTGTGACCACGAGGGCCACGAAGGTGGCTATAAAAGAGAACTGCCCGAGAACGACGAGCCAGTACCCCGGCCTCAGGAGCCGGATATCCATGCCGAAGGTTTTTTCCACAAAGGCGCCCAGGGAATTGGTAAAAAGGAGGATGGATATGCCGAGGATCACTCCGGGAATGACCAGCGGAGCGAGCATCAGGAAATAGAGCAGATTCTTGAACCTGAAATCTTCCTGCTCGAAGAGAAACGCAGCACAGGTTCCCACGATGGTCGAGAGAATGGATACGCTCAACGCGACCTTGACGGAAACCCAGATGCTCCGCATGTTGACCCTGTCGTGAAAGAGGCCGAGTTTTTTGGGCCCCACGCCGAAGAACCAGTCGAGCGTAAACCCCTTCCAGGGAAGCGAGGGGAACATGGAGTCGTTGAACGCAAGGACGCACGTGATGGCGAGAGGCGCAAAAAGGAAGAGAAAATAGCCGATAACGTACGTTCTGAAGCTCCACTTGTAGATTCCGGAAGATGGCAGTGAACGTATCATTTCACGACCTCGCTCAGTTTCTGGCCGGTCAGTTTCAAGATTACCCAGATGATTCCGGATGAAAGAAGCAAAAGGAGAAAACCGAAAGCCGACCCCTGGTTCCAATTGAAATACGTTATGAACTGATTATAGATTTGCTCCGTGAACCAGAGTGAGTTCGTTCCTCCCATGAGCTTTGGCGTGAGATAACTGCCGAGCACGATCATGAAAACGACAATGCTTCCGGACATGATTCCCGGCATCGCCCACGGAATAATGATTTCCTTCCATATCGCGAATTTTTCCGCTCCAAGATCGAACGCGGCTTCTATCAGGGAGTCGTCGAGACTCTCCATGGATCCGATCAGCGGAACGACCATAAATAGCGCCGTCGTGTAAACAAGCCCCATGATCATGACCACATCGTTATAGAGCAACTCGACGGGTTCCTTCCAGAAACCCATGGAAAGCATGAAGGCGTTGAAGACGCCGCTTTCTCTGAGAATGATCATCCAGCCGTACACCCGGATGAGTTCGCTCACCCAAAAGGGTAGAAGAAGGAGAACCATGAGGAATCCCTGGATTTTCACTCCTGCAACCTTTGTCACATAGAAGGCTATGGGAAGCGAAAGAGCCAGGACTATGAGAGTGACCAGCAAAGAGAAGACGGCCGTGCGGACAAAGGTGCGCCAGTATATGGGCTCGGAGAAAAAACCGAGATAATTGCCGAAGGTCGCCCCGCCCTTCCCGCCGTATTCGGTTTCGAGAAAAGACATCCTGAGAAGCTCGATATGCGGCAGAACAATCAAAAGCAGAAGCCAGAGAGCCACGGGGGTGAAAAAGAGGACAAATGTCCACCGGATCGTTCGCTTTTTAGACTTCATCATGGACTTTCGTTCCCGATTCTTTGAAACAAACGGCGGATGAAGGCCGCCAGCCGATTGTGATGAAATCCATCGCCTTGATGTGGTCATACTGCCTGTTCTGGGGAAGCGCGACGATCAACTCCTCAGCCGACTTCTCAGGTGTAACGAGCAATCTGCTGTTGGCGCCATCGAAGAGGATGGACTTGACTTCGACCCTCATTCGGTTGAGGTCGGGAATGCTTTCATCCGGTTCAATGATCATCGCTTCAGGGCGGACGTACATTTCGACACGTTGCGAGACGAGGACGTCGCCGGGCGAATCCGCCAAATACCTTGTGCCATGCCCCGTTTCGACAAGGAGACGCCCCGCTTCATCCTTCGCGGGCTTTCCCGTGAATCGATTGTTGTCCCCTACAAACTGGGCGACAAAGGCGGACGCCGGATTGCGGTATATATTCTGAGGCGTGTCGACCTGCTCGAAGAGTCCTTCCCTCATCACTGCCACATGGTCCGACATCACCATCGCTTCGGATTGGTCGTGGGTGATGTAAACGAAGGTTGTCCCAACTTGAGCCTGCAATTTTTTGAGTTCGACCTTCATGTGTTCCCTGAGCTTCAGATCCAGTGCGCCGAGGGGTTCGTCAAGGAGGAGGACTATGGGTTTCAAGACAAGGCACCTGGCGATTGCGACCCTTTGCTTCTGTCCGCCGGAAAGCTGGTTGATCTTCTTTTTCCCGAACCCGGGGAGACCGACGCTTGCGAGAATGGCTTCTACCTTCCTGACGACCTCCGCGCCTTTCTCGCCCCTCCGCCTCAGTCCGAAGGCGATATTTTCGGCAACGTTCATCATGGGGAACAGGGCCAGGTGTTGATAGACCATGTTGACGGGTCTCTTGTTGGGTTCGACCCCCGCCATGTCCTTGCCCCTGATTTGAATGGTCCCGCTGGTCGGCTCCAATAACCCCGCAGCCATTCTCAGGATGGTCGTCTTGCCACAGCCGGATGGACCCAGAATGGAAAAAAACTTTCCCTTTTCCACCTCGAAGCTGACGTCGTTTACAGCCGTGAAATCAGCAAACTTCTTTACAACATGATTGACAGAAAGATCGATCTCCATCGCCACATCGCCTCAGCCGGGAATATCCGCGTCATGTGAACCGGTGTGCACGCGGCGGCGATAGCCGCATCGCCGCCACGTGCGTTCAGGGCTTATTTCGCCGCTCTGATCTTATCCATCATCTTCCCTTCCATCTCTTCGAGACCGGCGGGAACGGTGGGATACCAGTTCATCTTCTTCATTACTTCAGGGGTGTAGCAGCGGGTAAAATTCGCTTTGATACTCTCATCCAGGTACTTGATGGCATCCTTGGATGCGGTTGCGTACTTTTCCTTGTTCGTGAAGACGGCAGCGTTTTCGGGTCTGAGACAGAAGTTGATCCATTTATAGGCGCCCTCAACGTTTTCCGATTTCGAGGGGAGAGCGAAGGTGTCGATCCAGGCCAGAGCGCCGCTCGTGGGGCCAACCCAATCGATGTCCGGATTCTCCTCGTGGAGTTTCCACCCCGCCTGCTCCCATCCCTCAGCAATCCAGACCTCCCCGGACCTGATGGACTGCACCAGGGCGTCTCCGTTTTCCCAATAGTTTTTCACCAGCGGTTTGGCTTTGGTCAAGGCGTCCGAAACTTTGTCGAGAAGCTTCTGATAAGCCTCTCGATCGTTGTATTTTGCAAAGGGATCCTCGCCCATGCCAAAGGCTATCGCGCAGAGGATGGGCCTTTTCATCCTGTAGGAAATCCTTCCCGAATACTTGGGATTGAGAAGGTCCGGCCAGTCCTTGGCGTCGGGGGCCATTTTCTTGTTGATAATCAAACCTGAAGTGCCGAAAACATGGGGCAGGGCATAGAGCTTGCCGTCGTTTGAAGCATTCTTTTTGACCGAATCGAGCAATACGGGATCGATGAGCGCGACATCCACTTTTGCGAGATCTATCGGCTGGTAGAGTCCGAACTGTTTGGTGACCGAGATGATCCGATCCTGACTCGGTTGGGCGAGATCGAAACCGCCGCCTCTTGTCGCCCTAAGTTTTGCGATCATGTCCTCGTTGCTGGAATCGGTGACCTCAACAGTAATGCCGGTTTCCTCGGAAAATTTCTTGACCAGTTCGGCCGGAGCGTAACCGGGAAATGTGATGAGTCTGAGAGTCTTATTGCCTTCCGCCTTGCCTTGTCCCGTTGCCTGGGCAAAAGCCATGCCTGAGCAGAGAAACATCAAACCCAGCAAAACCGCCAAATACTTTTTCATGGTTCTCCCCTTCGTCCAAGATGATTCAAATTTTGGATGATGCCCCCTTGAGAACAACCGTTCACGACCTTTTGGCGTCAACCTCCTTCCCGTGAGATTCTTGTTGTGAGTTCGAGGAAGCGATGATGATATCAATACCCATCTTCTCAAACCCAAGTTTCAATTCGGTGTCAATCTTTTCGTCCGTGACCAGGATGTCCACCTTGTCCGCCGGCGCCGTGATGAAGTTGGAGACCACTCTCAACTTGCTGTGATCCGCTACCACAATCACGGGGCCGGGGGTCCTGTCGATCATCTCTCGTGCAATCTCGGCTTCATCGAGGATGGGCGTTGTGAGTCCGTACTTGAGGCTTATGCCGTCCGTCCCGATGAATGCCTTGCTCCCGTAAACCTGCTGCAAAGAAAGACGGGCCAGGGCTCCGACCATTGAATTGGACCGGGGCCGGTAAAGCCCGCCGAGCAGGATGATTTCCATTTCGCTGCCGATGGCTTCGGGAATCGCACCGGCGTTGCTGGTAATCACCTTCACTTTCTTTTCCCGGAGATTGCGGATGACTTCGAGGGTGGTCGATCCGCTGTTGATCAGAAGCGTATCGCCGTCTTCGGCAAGCATTGCCGCGGCGATGCCGATCAGTTCTTTTTCCCGCCTGCGGATGTTACCTTTCTGGGAATAGAGCGGTTCGGCGCTCATTCGTTGATTGGAAATGGCTCCGCCGTGAGTCCTCTCCAGGACTCCTTTGCGGCTCAACACATCGAGGTCCCGGCGGATGGTCAGCTCCGAGACGCCGAACATCCTGGTGAGTTCTGCAACCGTGACAACTCCCTTTTGAGATAGAAGGACATGAATCCTCTTCTGACGATCGGCGGGGATGGTGGCGTCGGACAAGACTCACTCCTTTTCGGAAACGCCGATGCTGCGGGTGGCCACGAGTTGCACACCCGTGTTCAAAATATCGGGGACAATCACCTCGCCGGCTTTTATCGGGGCATGAACGACGAGCCCGGATGCCTCTCTCACAACCGCAACACAGAGGGCCTTGGGGACCCCCCTCGCGGTCTTGACCGGGAGCAGGGGAGGGCCGCCACCCAGGATGCGCACCGTGGTGGTCACGACTCTTTCCGGGCGGAAGACCTCATGTTCGGCATATTCCACGCCTCTTTTGCAACGGTTGCCCTCGGCCGCAAGAATCCGACGGGCATCGTGTACAACACTCAGATTACAGCCCATCGGGCAGAGAGTACATATCAGATCGACCTTCACTGCTCCTCCGTCTCGAAATAGACGTCCAGCCCCTCGGGACCCTTCGGAACCGAAGCGAGAGGAATCCGAAGCATGCTGCCCGGCATCGCCTTGCGAACCTTCCGCTGATAGAGGACCTTGCCTCCTTTCCCCACCAGAAGATGGGCGTTTTCCACGGGAACGCTGCTGCGGAGCGAGAGAACGACGGGTTCCCCGATCCGAACGCGACCCGGCAGCACATAGCGGACAAGGTTTCCGGCACGCGCCGAAACCTCGTCCCCCGGCGGCAGAAGCCCCGAGCAGAAAAGAGACGCCCTGGACCCGCAGTACTCGGCTTCTTCGGACACGTAATCCACCAGGTCGTGGACGTGGAGCACATTTCCGCAGGCGAAGATTCCCGGCACGGACGTCATGAGGTTGGCGTCCACAACCGGCCCGCCGGTGACTCCGTCGAGTTCCACCCCGGCGCGAAGAGAGAGCTCGTTTTCGGGGATCAATCCCGCGGACAGCATGAGACAGTCGCAAGACAGTACGAAACTCAGGCCTGCTTTCGGCTGCTGTTCCTGATCGACGGGAGAGACCGCCACCGCCCGTATCCTGTGGTCTCCCTGGATTTCCGTCACGGTGTGGGACAGGTAGAGAGGGATCCGGAAATCGTGCAGGCACTGAACGACGTTGCGGATGAGCCCTCCGGGATAGGGCTTGATCTCGATGACGCCCTGCACCCGTGCGCCCTCGAGGACCAGCCTTCTGGCCATTATCAAACCGATATCCCCGGAGCCGAGGATCACGACCTCCTTTCCGGGAAGATATCCTTCAATGTTCACCAGCCGTTGCGCGAATCCGGCCGTCATGATCTCGCCCGGTCTGCCGCCGGCAATTTTGAGGCTGCCGGCGCTCCTTTCCCTGCAACCCATGGCCAGGACGACCGCCTTGCACTCGACCTGCATGAGGCCGTCTTCCTCGGAGAGAACCATCACGGATTTTCGATCGCCGCCGTTCACGATATCGAGAACGATGGACCTCGAGAGAATTCCGATTCCGGCTTCGCGCACCATGTCGAGGTATCGTTCGGCGTACTCCGGCCCGGTCAGCTCCTCTCGAAATTTGTGCAGGCCGAAACCGCTGTGGATGCACTGAAGCAGAATTCCTCCCGGATCGCGTTCGCGCTCGATCGCCATGACCCGGGCGCCGCCTCTTCTGAGAGCGAGAGCGGCGGCCAGACCCGCCGGACCCGCGCCGATTACGACCGCATCAACGTTCCGGTCCATGGCTCTCCCCTTTGAGCAGCCTGCACGCCACTATCTCCGATCCGGCCCCTTTTTTGGTGATTGCCTCAATGGGCATTCCCGTCTCCCGATGCAGAATGCTCATGATCCGACACGTGCAGAATCCTCCCTGGCACCTTCCGCTTCTCGCTCGCGAAGCAAATTTGATCCCGTCGAGCGTCACGTGGCCGTGCCTGATGGCGTCGACCACCTCGGCCTCGGTAACGTTTTCGCAGCGGCATACGATTTTTCGGTATTTCGGGTCAGCCGAAATCATCTCCCGGACACTCTCGAAGTCGCGCCGTTCCACCGCTTCCCTGATCCGTGGCGCAGGCTTCCTGACGGGGTCGAAATCGGGCTTGCGTTTCAGAGCAAGACCCTCCCTCAACAAGACGTCCCTCACCATCTCCGCGATGGCGGGCGAGGCGGTCAGCCCCGGGGACTGAATGCCCGCCGCATTGATGAACCCGCGCACCCGGGTCTTTCCGATGATGAAATCGTCCCCGTCCGCCACGGGGCGAAGGCCCGCAAAAGCCGTGATAACGTCCCGGCTGTCGATGGACGGGATCAGCTTCCCGGCCTGCTCGAAGACACGTTCCATGCCCGTGCGACTCGTGCTGTGGTCTTCTTTGCTTTCGACGTCTTCAGCGGTGGGGCCGACCATCACCGGCCCGTCCACCGTGGGGATGACCAGTATTCCCTTCGACTTCTCCGTGGGAATGGGAAATATCACGTGACGCGCCAGACTCGCCGTTCTCTTGTCCAACAGGTATTCCTCACCCTTGACGGGATGGATCTTGAAGTCGTTCAGACCCGCGAGGGAAGCGATTTCGTCCGCATAGAGACCCGCTGCGTTCACGACGTAGCGCGCTTTGATCCGAAGTCCGCGGGCGGTTTCCAGGCGCAGGTTCCGGTCGTCCGCAGTCTTGATGGAAATGACTTTCTCCTCCAGGAACAGCTCTACGCCGTTCCGCACAGCGTTTTCCACCAGGGCGAAACAGTATTCATAAGGGCCGACGATTCCCGTGGTCGCGGCGTACAGGGAACCCACTATGCGTGGATTCAGGTTTGGTTCTATCTGAAGGGTGCGTTTTCTATCGAGGAGTTCCACGTACGGTATTCTGATTGATTTTGCACGTTCATGGAGGGATTGAAGGACCGCCTGTTCCCGGTCGTCGAACGCAACGATCAGCTCGCCTCTGCGCTCGAACGGGAAGCCCAACTCTTCGGCCAGGAGATCGAAAGCCCGGTTGCCGCGAGCTTCCAGTAGCAATTTCAGCGAACCGGGACGAGAATGGAAACCGGAGTGGATGATACCGGAATTGGCTTTGCTGGTCCCGAAGGACGCATCGGCCTCTTTCTCGATCAGGGCGATCCGAAGTTTGTACCGGGAGAGTTCGCGGGCGATGGAGCCACCCACGACGCCCGCCCCGATGATGACGACATCGTATCCCGTTTTCATGCGGCCATCTCCAACCTATATGATCGAATATTAATGTATTTGATCGTTTGATGTTTGTCAAGAGACTTGATGTGGACTGATATGAACTTTTTAGAGCGGCTCATGGCTTAGGACCGTTCGCTTCGATGGTGGACGTTCATTCGTGAAATGGAACCGTCAAAGCGGCTCTGCCGTGGGGACGGCGTCGGCAACCCGGCTTTGCGGGAAGGTGGCTCGAAGTGGAAATGCCTTTCGCGATGGACGGCAGGCGCCGCCTCTCCCGGCGACGGGACCGTTCCGCCGGTTGCGTTGCGCAAGCTCACGCAAAAATATTGCGCCATTCCGGCTCGACGCCGATTATAATACCAGGAAAAGGTGTCGGACTTGTGTTGGGTGTGGGAAAAGCCTGGTGAGGGAAGGGCGGGATGTACGGCAAAAGATGGAAATCAGTCATGGTGTTCCTGGCGGTTCTCTTGAGTATGATGGGTTGCGCCCATGTCATTTCGCCAGAGATGCGTGAGATGGCGAAAAGTCAGCCCTCTTTCCCGGCGGTGCTCGGCAACCCGGAGGCTTACAGGGGCGAGACCGTGATATGGGGGGGAATCATCCTCGATACCGTCAACCAGGAAGACGCCACCTTGATAATAGTGCTCCAAACGCCTCTCGACTATGAAGGGATGCCGACAGAGCGGTGGAAATCCGAGGGTCGCTTCCTGGCGAAGGTCCAAGGATATGTCGACAAAGAAGTATACCGGCCTGATTATCCGATAACCGTGGCGGGGGAAATTTCCGGGAAAGAGGTCCTCCCGGTGGGGGATGCCCAGTATTCCTATCCCGTCGTGCTCTTGAAGGAAGATCATCTATGGACGCCATATCGTCATCCTTACTACGATGGCCCGCCGGGCTACCCTTTCGGGTATTGGTATGGTTATTCGCCCGGGTACTGGTACGGTTATCCGCCCTGGTTTTGGCAGGGCTATCCTTACCCGTGGTGGTAAGGGCCGGATGGGCGGGGAGCGAATGCACTCGTATTTGTTCGAATGACGGGCCGACATCTCTTGGTTTCACGGTTTCGTTTGCTGCTCATGGGGCCTGCTGCAACTTTTGAACCGATTGTTTGAAGGACTCCCCGTGTCGTTTTCTCCGCCGCGAACCGCGCTCGTTCCACTGATCATTTCCTGCGGTCTTTTCATGGAAATCCTCGATGGATCGATTATCTCGACGGCTTTGCCCGCCATCGCCGAGTCATTGCAAACGGACCCGCTGCATCTCAACCTGGCCATCACCGCTTATTTGTTCAGCCTGGCGCTGTTCATTCCCCTGAGCGGCTGGACAGCCGACCGTTTCGGTGCACGCACGGTGTTTCGCGCCGCCATGTTGATTTTCACTCTCAGTTCGATTGGCTGCGGATTCGCTCAGAGCCTGCCACAACTTGTGTTGGCCCGTTTCGTTCAGGGCATGGGCGGCGCATTGATGGTGCCGGTGGGACGGCTCGTGTTGCTGAAGACGGTTCCCAAGGCCGGGCTGGTGAACGCCACGGTCTGGTTGACGACTCCCGCAATGATCGGCCCCGTGATGGGGCCGCCTTTGGGAGGTTTCATCGTCACTTACAGTTCGTGGCGCTGGATCTTCTTCGTCAACCTGCCCATAGGGGTGCTGGGCATGGTGCTGGCCACCCTGTTCATCGACAACATACGCGAAGAAGTGCAGGAGCCGCTGGATTGGCGCGGTTTTCTGCTGATGGCGGCTGGGTTGGCGGGACTGGTGTTCAGCTTCGAGACCGTGGGTCGAAATATGGTCTCCGGGGAAGTGGTGGCGGCGCTTCTTCTCGGCGGGATCGTTTGTGTCGGCCTCTATGTGAGGCACGCACGGAAAACGATGTCGCCCATCGTCGATATGAGCCTGTTTCGGCTGGCTACCTTCAGGGCGTCCATGACCGGCGGCTCGTTTTTCCGCATAGGAATTGGCGCGCTGCCGTTTTTGCTGCCGATGATGCTGCAGATCGGTTTCGGCCTGACGCCGCTCACCTCCGGTTTGCTCACCTTTTCCGCGGCTGCCGGCGCCCTGATGGTGAGAATGGTTGCGGGTGCCACCATTCGCCGGTTCGGTTTTCGTCGGGTGATGGTCGGCAACGCCCTGATCGGCGGCGTCTCTATCATGCTCTGCGCTCTTTTTCGGCCCGGCACGCCTCACGCCGTGATTTTTTCCGTTTTGCTGGTGGGCGGGTTTTTCCGGTCGCTCCAATTCCTGGGTCTCAATACGCTGGTTTTTGCCGAGGTGCCGGATGAGCGGATGAGCCGTGCCACGACTTTGTTCAGCATGCTGCAGCAATTGTTTTTGAGCGTTGGCGTGGGGACGGGCGCATTGATGCTTGGTCTGGCATTGAACTGGCGCCACGGTGCGAACCTCAGCGCCGGTGATTTTTATCCTGCTTTCGTGGGTGTTGGACTGATCTCGGCGCTATCGGCGATATTCTTCCTGCCCCTGAAGCCCGATGCGGGCGCCGAGTTGAGCGGACACCCGATGACGTCGCACCGGCGGTTGGCGAATTCCAAAACGTAGGGAATTCCCCCCTCATTCTGCGCCTGCCGGTTGCCCCGCGTCTTTGCAATTCTATCCTTTACCCCCCGGGATGCCCATCGCGGCTTCCCAACTCCCGGCGACCGGCTGGTTGATATTCAGCCTGGAGCCCGCGTCCGCTCCGCATTGCGATGAATACTCGCTCCCGTCGTACTCGATGCGGCTTTTGCTCCGTCTCAAATTCCACCCTTTGAGGTACTTGTCGATCTCAGTTCCCTTTGCCGCCACCAGGGCTCTCGAACCCGATGGCATCGCATGATTCCTGGCTTCGTACATCGAACGCAATCGCTTCCCGATGACAATGGACATCCCGATCCGAAAAGCATTGGCCTCGGCCCGCGTGCTCTCCTGAAACAGGCGCCTGTTTTCCTCGATGTGCCGGGCCGAAGCGGACTGCACGCGATCCCGGAAGAAAAGGAAAAAGTGCTCGGCCAATTCCAGGTCCTGCGTGGTTCCTATAAAAATGAGGGTCTTCGGCCCACGCGGAGAACGAAGCGCCAGCGCCCTGCAGTCGAAAGCCTTGGCCACGTCCGACATCAAAATCTTCTCCCATCCGGGTATGCGCGCCCTTTGCCCCGGGAGATCCAGCCTCCCGACGGTCGATGACTCCTCGGATGCCTTTATGTCTGCCATTGACAGTCCGGAACCTGCGAGCAGTTCGCCTGCCTTACGGCTTGCGGCGTCCGCTTCTTGCTCGAATGGGCTCGATGCAGCCAGCGCCAGCAGTTTCTGAACGGTCACAACGGTTTTTTCTCTGTCCATTCTCTGTTCCGCCAATCTTGGATCGGATTTCCCCTCTTCGTAATTGCAGAGGGTCGGGCAATATTCGTTGGGAATTCTACCAGAATGCAGCAGAGAGTCTCAAATATTCTGCAAGTGGAGGAGCATCTGGCGATGAGAATGGCTACGAGATCCATCCTTCGCCGTTTCGGTTTTCGTTGGGCGATGATCGGCAACGTTCCGGCCATCTCAGCGGCATTGATCAAAGCAGAGCGCATCAACCGTGGTTTGCCGCCCAAGCACCGACATGCCGAACGGCCATCCATGCACACGTTCGAGATGGCGCGTCCCTTTTGAGATCCAATATCGCCTGGCTTTATTTCATCGCGATTTCACAATAACCATCGTGACATCATCCTCCTGCGCCTTCCACTGGCGGAAATCTTTCAGTGCGCCGAGGACCGCCTCTACAATCTGCCGTGAAGGAAAACGCCAGTTTTCGCGAAGGATCGTCCGCAATCTGTCAATGCCGAAGAGTTCGCCATCAGGGTTCTCTGTTTCCCATATACCGTCAGTGCCGATGAATAGAAGCTTGCTGGAACTCCATTCGTCGTACCGGTATTCCTTGAGATCGCAGGAACTGTCGAAACCCAGCGCGAATCCCTCCCCCATGAGTTCTTGAAAGGCATCGTTTTGCCAATCATAGAGGAGGGCAGGGGCATGCCCGGCCCTCACCCACCGGAGTTCGCAACGGGCTGTATCCAACAGTCCCAAGAAGAGAGTCATAAAGTCGCCGCTTCGCTCCGTGTCATAACAGAGAAGCCGGTTCACATCGTTCATCGCCGAGGCCAGAGCGCCAGGTTGGGATATTCTCATCCGTATCATCGCTCTCGCGGTCGTCATAAGGAGCGCAGCGGAGATGCCGTGTCCGGCGACATCGCCCACGGCAAGACCGATCTTGCCTTCACCCAGTTCCGGAAATTCCAGGAAATCATAATAGTCGCCGCCCGTTTCGTCACAGTAGACGCAGGTCCCGGCGATATCCAGGTCAGCCGCATCGGGAGGTTTTGCCGGGAGCAGGTTCTGTTGAACCCCCATGGCCAGATCGAGTGCTTCCTTCAGACGCATTCGCTCTTCGAGCTGCACCACCATGGCATTGAAAGAATCGATCAACCGGACGATTTCCGCATCGCTTCCCCCCGCCAGATGAACCCCATAATCCCCCTCGGCAACTCGTTGGGCAGCCTTTGACACCTCCTGGATTGAGGCCATCGTGCCGCCAACCGCTGTCCGGATCAATAGAAGGATCACCACGGTAAACAGAAATCCGGTCATCAGGGAGACATCCCGAAACCGGTTGATGGGCGTGAGGATTTGCCTGTCCTGTGCCACAACCACGAGGGTCCAGGGGGCCTCCTTCAGGCGATAAAAGCCTATGACCTTGCCATCGGGGGCCGGATGTCCCACGATCGTTCCAGAGGTTTTCTCCTTCATGGCATCGAGAACAACTTTGATTTCTGCTTCATCGAGGCAAGGTATGTTTTTATCTCCCGCGGCTTCGCAGGCAAGCGGCTTTCCCCCGTCATCCAGCAGGGAAGCCGTCTCATTCTGCCGCCAGGCATACGACATGACATTTTCCATAAGATGGTCAAACCGGACATCCACAACCAGTTCTCCCACCTTTTGATCTGTCGCATTCATGAGATCGGAGACGAGGGAAACCGTTTCGTGACCGGCCCGTGCATCGAAGTGAGGAGGGGTAACCCGGCCGACTCGGGGGTGATCGAACGCTATCCCCGGCCCGTGCATTCCCGTCATCCCACCCCTGGACTCCGGACGAGGCGGTTCCACTCGATCGAATTGGGCAACCGAGGCTCTCTCTACTCCCGGAAGGCGATTCAATTCCTCGACAATCCACTTTCGGACTGCTTCCGCCTGAGGGTCCTCACCCGTATCGCCAAATATCCGCATCCACAGCCTGGGTTCCCCCAAACGCATGTCCACCTGGTGGGCTGCGCGTTGGAGCCTCAGAATGGCTGCCTCCCGCCAATCCTTGAGCATGTTGTCTCGTGCGTATGTGAAACGAAACCATCCCATGGCAGTCAGCAGAGCCGCCACGGGCAACAACAGGAACAGGATCATTTTTTGCTGCAGGGTCCAGTGGCTCAATGCTTCCCTTTCCCTTCCGTCAAACTGCGCCGAAGCCACGCCGGCAGGACGGAACGCGCTGCTACTTCGCGGTCAATGTGACGGAACCGTCCCAGTCGGGCGGGAGTTCCACTCCGGCGAGCTTGTCGATTCTCGCGATCATCCCGTCCGACGCTGGATCGCCTGGCCTCATTTCGAGAGTCGCCTTGAATCCCATGGCAGCGTTCTTCAAATCCCTTGCGAGATAGAGATCGAAGGCTTCACAGTAGGCTATGTAGTATGCCTCCTCCGCATCGTCGACGGGCGAGGCTGCCTCTCCGTAGACTTCATATACCTTGACCGCCTGAGACTTCCCTTTCACCTTGACCACGTCGAGGGGGCGCATCCTGAAGGCGCCGACGGGCAAATATCGTAGGGTGAATTCCGAAATCATCAGGTAGGTGCCGTACATCTTGTTCGCTCCTTCGAGCCGGGAAGCCAGATTGACGGAATCCCCGAGCACCGTGTAGTCGAAAACCTGGTTGGAGCCCATGTTGCCCACGATCATCGAACCCGTGTTGATGCCGATTCGACATCGCAACGCCGGAAGCCCTCTGCCGCTCCAGATGTCCCGCAGTTCCTTCAAACGTTCCTGCATGCGGAGTCCCGTCCTCACCGCCATCGCGGCGTGATCGGGCATGGGCAGGGGAGCGCCGAACTCGGCCATGATGGCGTCGCCTTCGAATTTATCGATGATGCCCCCATGGTCCAGTACGATATCCGTCATCTCCGTAAGATACTCATTCAAGAGAGACACCAGGCGAGCCGGGGGAGTCATTTCAGAGATGCGCGTAAAATCGGCAAGATCTGAGAAGAGCACCGTCATGACCCTCTCTTCTCCGCCCAGTTTCAACATCTCGGGTTTCGACACCAGCGCATCCACCACCTGCGCGGGAACGTACCTGGAAAAGGCTCTCTTTATGAAAGCCCGCTCTTTCCCGACCGCCAGTTCGAGCGCGATGACCAGGCCGGCGAAAACGGCCAGAACGCTCCCGCCCACCGTCACGACGGGAAACAGGCTGAACTGGATGAACTGAAGCCATGCCAGTCCCGGAACAAATCCGGCGACGGCGATTCCGGTTCCGTAGAGCCAGAGGGAAGACCTGGGCATGGCCGAAAGCAGCAGCACCGCGCTCAAGATCCACACGAGCGTAGCCGTTTCCAGCAAAGACCATCTGGTGTAAAAGCGATTGGCAAGCATCCCGTTGAGCATCGACGCGTGGATGAGAATCAGGGGTGCCTGGTCTTCGAGCGGGGTTTGTCCGAGGTCGGAGCTTCCCACTGAGATATCTCCGACGAACACGAACTTGCCCTCGAAGAACTCGGTCAGGTTGCCCCGCAAGTTTTTGTCCTCCATGCGCTGCAGGATGGTGACGCCTTCCATTTTTTTGAAGGATCGATCCCACGTCTGGGGAAAGGGAATGAAGGCGCGTCCCCGCTCATCTATGGGAATGATGACATCCTTTTTCAGTAGACTTCCCTTTCCCGCTGGAATGACAATCCTGCGTCCCCATTCCACCACCAGTTTTTCGAGAGGGACGCCTGCATAATCGAGGAACATGGAGAGGCTGAGGGTGGGAAAGTAGGAATCCCCGACCTTTACGAGCATCACCACGTGGCGGTACACCGCGTCGGGGTCGTTGAACACGCTGATGTGTCCCGAATTGTGCGCGGCCTTCGCGAAATCATCGCTTTGCATGACCGCCCTGGCTCCGAAAAAAGGCTTGCCCGTTCCTTCCTCACGAGGTTTGCGGAGATAGTCGTTTTGAAACCTCTCGTAGGCCGAACCGTATTCCCAGCGAAAGGGAACCGGGTCGTCGCTGCAGGCAAGCCCTATGGGCAGGTAAACCGAGCCGAGCCTGCGTATGGAAGCGGCGAATTCTCTATCGGATTCGGGATTGCTGGGCCGCGCGAAGATGAGATCGTAAGCCACGGCTGTCGGATCGAGCCCGGCGAGCGCCACGTTCAACTCCGCCAGGCGGCCCCGGTCGAGGACGTTCTTTCCGAAATGATCGTAGGTCTTGTCGGAAATGGCGGCTATGACCACATCCGGAGACTGCCTCGGCCCCAGGCCTCGGGCCACCGCTCCACGGTAGAAGAAGTCCAGCGCCTTGAAATCATACTGGTTCCAGACGGTTCCGCCTCTGAACAGCATGAAGGAAACCGCCAGAATCAGGCTGGATCCCACCAGGCCGACCAGCCTGAGCAGTCTATTGATCTTTAATGGTAAATTCATAATGTTTCACAAGAATGCCATTCCCTGAATAGATCTGTAGTTCGGAAAGGAAGGAATCGCCTGCCCCCCCGTCCGGCAGTCCTCGCACGTTGCCGGCGATCGCAAAGGGCTTGTCCGGCTTCTCCCCGAGATCGATTTCACCCTTTTTGAGGAGATCATTTTCCAGGGAAGCCCAATTCTCGTAAGATGCCCCGGAAATGAAGAGAGCGGGGACTTCTTTGAGTTCCTCCGGACTGCAGACAATCGTGAAGGTCTCCACCGGGCTCTGTCCATCCACTTCATAGAATTCTTTGGGGGATGGCAACGCCAGGAGGCCCGCCGGGACGTTCTTCTCCACGGCTTTGAGCAGCGTCGCGTTCTTTTGATCGGTGTGAACCACGTAGATGAACGAGTCTTCTTCAGGGTAGACGTACACGCGGAGAAGGTCCCCGGCGCTGAGCCTCTCATTGGCCCTGGCGCGCGATTGTCGATCCCCGGATTTGATCGATATCCCCAGCTTCGCCCGCACGATCTTCTCCTCGGCAAAACCGGGCGAAACGTTCGCCGCTGAGAAAGCAATCCCAACGCACAAACAAAAGATCAACCTGAGCAGCTTCATAGTCTCCGTTCCTTTCGACCGCTTTCGCTCCGCAAGATAGAAATCGCCAAAACCGCGCCCGGCGGCGGGAAGCTCCCGGTTCCGACCGTTGCGCCATACGCGCATGGACATATTCGGAGGATCTTATTCAACAACGGTAGGCAAATCAACGATCATTGCACCGGGTCAATCATTCTGTTTCGAAGACGGAAGCGCCCCCGGATCGCCCTGGCAGATGAAGGCAGCCCAGTAGAAAGGTTCCGGGAAGACTCTTTTGACCGTCAATTGCGCTTCGCGCAGGGCGTCGGCCCGCGGCCGTCCCTGCAATACCAGCCCGTAGAACTCCACCATCAGCATCTGAGTCTGTGAATCGGGAACTTTCCAAAGACTCATCAGGAGCGTCTTGGCGCCTGCCAAAATGAATGCCCGCCGCAGTCCGAAAACCCCCTCGCCTGACTTGATGTCGCCAAGCCCCGTCTCGCAGGCTGACAGTACCACCAGGTCGGTGGAAAGCAGGTCCAGCCCCGATGCATCCTCGCCCGTCAGGAACCCGTCCCCGTTTTCGGGAGAAAGCCGCCTGCCCTGCAGCCATGCGTTGGCCCCGGCCAGCACGATTCCCGACCGGAGAAGCGGCGTTTCCTTGAGCGTCTCAAAGCGGCTCGCTCCGGGATCGTGCGGGACCGCTCCGTGCGCTCCCTGCAACGTTCCTCCGCCGCGGGAGCGGTCTTGATCCGGCAGAAAAAAGCCGTGAGTCGCCATGTGCAGAATGCGAGGCGAACGAACGCCCTTGATCTCCCCCTTGGAAGCCCGGCTGCCCTCGACGGGGCTGACGCCGAGCATCGCTGCCACGCGTTCGCCTTCAAGGCGCGTGCCGGGAAGGCGCTGAAAGTGCTGTATATTTCGAAAGAGGTCTCGGGACCGTCTTCCCGCGGGGGCTTCGTCCGGTTGAGGAAGTTGCGCGGCGGCCTCGAGATCATAATCCGGGTCCGCGACAACCAGGGCGGCCGAAGGCTCCGCCAGTGGAGCCACACCGAATCGCAGCACGTCTCGCCCGGCTCCGACGTAACTGATAGGATGCTCATCGATAAGGCAGCGTCCGGCATTCAGGGGCAAGGCCGCGAAGGAGAGGCGATAGAGTTCGCCGTCCGGCGCCAGGAAAAGCTGTTTGCGCTCTCCCAGAACCTTCAACAATGGATCGAACACCATCGCACGGAGATCGGCCCCGGATCGGGTCGGCGCAGTCCCCTCGCTTTTCGTTGCAATCCCGCGCCCGTCCCGCTTCTCGGATTCTCCCGTCACCGTGGACCTGAAATCGGAGACCAGGCGGTCGATGGCATCCGCCTCCCCCAGATCGATCATTGCAGCCGTTGAGGGCTCCCCGGCGGAAAGCACAAACGCCAGGTATCGTGGAGGTTTCCAGGACAACTGCCCCTTCGCGGCCGATGCCCGGAAATCGAAAACATTGTAGCGGACGTATTCCACAAGCGCGGCGCCGGCGGGAAGAGCCGCGGCCACTGCGCGCCTGTCGGCTTCCATGAGCCGTTTCCGGAGATCGACCTCCGGGATGCGGCTCGCAAGAAGCGTCTCGATCTTTTCTTTTTCCACGTTCCATTTTTCGAGCAGCCGCCGATGAGCATCGATCCCTTCCGGACCCGGACCGGCCATCATCTTTTGGGCGATCTGAACGCGCAACGTTTTCATCTCTCGCAGCTTCGGCTCGAGATCGGGGTATCTCCCGCTCAGCACGGCATCCCTCTCCGCCGCCATCGCATCGGCCACTATCGCCTTGCGCCTGAGCACCAGGTCCAGTCCATCCTCGACCGCTTCCCGCGATCCGGCCAGAGGCCCGGCAATCAAAGAAAGAAATGCGTTCATCTCCCCGCGCAGGATCGCCAGATATCCCAGGCGCCGGCTTTCCGAAGCCATCGCGAACACGTTGGCGATCGAACGGTCGTTGATGCTCTGAGCCCTCTTCATTAGTTGCAGGGCCTCGCTTTCGCGGGAAGTCGCAGCGAGAAGCGCCGCCAGGTTGTTGAGAACGGCGGCCACGTCAGGGTGGTCCTCGCCGAGCGCGGCAGATCTGATTTCCAGAGCCTGCAGATAGAGCGGCTCGGCTTCTTGATATCTCCCCATCGCGTGGCGGAGAGCAGCCAGGTTGTGGAGGGTGAGAGCGACGTTCGGATGCCGGTCGCCCATGGCCGATTTGGATATTTCGAGCGCCCGCCGATACAATTCTTCGGACTTCTCAAACTTACCGGCCGCCTTATAGACCACCGCCAGGTTCTGCATGTCGAGGGCGACGTCCGGGTGGTTCTCTCCGAGGTTCCTCCGCTCGATCTCCAAGGCCCTTTCGTAGAGCGGTTCCGCATTCTTGAAGTCGCCCTTCAGGAAATAGAGGTCCGCCAGGTTGCCGAGACCGGACGCAAAGTCGGGGTGATTCTCCCCCAGAGAGGCCAGCCGGATCTCGTTGGCCTCGCGGTAGAGCGTCTCCGCCCTTGCATGGTCCCCGATGGACTTGTACAGCCCCGCAAGATTGCTCGAAGCCGAAGCGTAGTCAGGGGAGCCCTTTCCGGTTTTCGATTGAAGGATCTCCATAGCCTGCTGGTAGAGCGGTTCGGCTCTGGCGAAGTTCCCCCCGGTCTCGTAAAGGGAAGCCAGATTGTTCAACGTCCGCGCATACTGGGGGTGTTGTTCGCCGAGGACATTCCGGGTGATTTCGAGAGAACGCCGATACGTCGATTCAGCCTCCGAGGATCTTCCCGCCAGACCGTAGTACTGAGCGAGATTGCTGAGAATGACGGCATAGTCGGCGCTGTTCTCCCCAGAAATCTTGAAAACGATGTCTCGCGCCCGCGTGTAGAGAGGCTCGACCGCGGCGTAATCCCCCATCGCCTTGTAGAGGGACGCCAGGTTATTGAGACAGGTGGCGAAGAAGGGATTTTCCTCCCCAGCACCAGTCCGGACGATTTCGAGGGAAAAGAGATAAAGCGGCTCGGCCTCTGCATACCTGCCCGTCGCCCTATAAAGCCCTGCGAGGTTGTTGAGGCTTATGACATAATCCGGATCGTTTTCTCCCAGGACTTTTTTCCGGATATCGAGAGCCTGTCTTAGAAGCGGCTCCGCTTCTCCGTAGCGGCCGAGCGCCTTGTATATCGCAGCAAGGTTGTCGAGGCTTGCGGCATGCTCCGGATGTTCCTCCCCGCGGGTCCGGCGGGAAAGCTCGCACGCATCGAGGGCGCGAGCCAGAGCGCGCTCGTAGTCGCCCTGCCGATACAGGCCGACGACTTCCCGGTTCAGTCGCTCGACCTTCTCGACCGATGATGCCGATTCCGATCCGGGCGTGGTATCCCCCGGAGCCGCGGAAGCGGATGGTTCGAGCGCAGCATACCGTCTCGTAGCGAGATCGTTCCCGGAGCGCCCGAAACGAGAGTTTTCAAAAAGAACCCCGGAAGCATCGGAGAGGAAGGAATCGGAAAATGCCAACGGAGGATAGATACCGGAAATCACAGCGCACAGCAGAAGGACGTCGAGGAGAGAGATGAAAGGCCCTATCGGCTTCTGCACTATTTCACACGAACATGCGCCCGATTCCACATAGCCTCCCGGCGGGAACCTCGACTTCATTCCCGATCGGCTCGGTTGATTGCCCATGTTGAGATGATGCGCCAGCGCAGGGTGAACCTCCTTTGTCAATACAGCCATTCGCCCCTCTCGGCTTCGATAACGATCGCCCTGATCCTTGACGAACCGAGCATCCTGCATGCCCTCCACTTCTCTTCCCCGTCGAGGATGCGGAACGATCCCCCGGAGAACCAAATGTGGAGGGTCTCGAGTTGTCCCTTCAGCCGGATGTTCCGGCAAAGCTCTCCTATGGTTTCCAGTTCACAGATGTGTCGAATGTCGGGGCTAATTTTTTGCAGATCGATTTCGTAGACGCGCGCTTCCATTACAATCCCCCTTCGGCTTCCGCCAACGCTTTGCGGTCAATGCGATCCGTCGATGCCGCGTCGAGCGATGTGAGACGCATCGATTTGGGCGAGCAGAGATTTCGCGTTACCGCACACGCACCGGGCAGGAACGAACGCCTGCGCTTCGGACTGCAAAATCTCACCGCAACCGCAAAATGGAAAAGCGATCTTTTTTGTATCCTACAACCTGTCCGAGCCGTTTTCAAGAATAGTCATTGCTGAAGAATTTTTATTCTTGCCGGGCGCGTCCATGGCCATTTTGTCCGATGGCCGGAAGAGTCTGAACAGGTTGTGGCGAGAGTCAAGCCTCCTCTTGCTCTGCCGATTCGACCCCCCTCGTGGAATTGGAAAGGAGGTTGAGGCCGCACCGGGACTTCCGCTTCAGTGCACCATCCGGAAGAGGGTTTGACATGCGTAACGACGTGTGGTTTTCTTTCTCCGCAGAGTCGCCTTTCATGAACGCCTCTCGTGGGGGAATCCGTTATGAAAGCTAATGGCGCCGGGTTCGCGCGGGCGAAAACATCGATCCTGTTCTTTGCTCTGATCGCGGTCATGGCTACCCTTTCCGGATGCGGCGGAGGCCGAAGCCACCGGTGGGGGCCGCTCTCCTCCTGTGAAGACTCGGACGTGGTGAATACAGCGCGTTCCCAGCTTGGCAAACCCTATTTCCCCGGCGGCGCTTCGCCTGAAGTCGGCTTTGACTGCTCGGGGTTTACCTGTTGGGTGTTCAGCCAGTACGGGGTTACGCTTCCCAGAAGATCCTGCGACCAGTTCAACTCGGGGATCAGTATCCCCAAAGACCGGATTCGGCCGGGCGATCTCCTCTTCTTCGAGATTTCGCAAAAGGGGGCTTCCCACGTGGGAATCTACACGGGGTGCGGCGCTTTCGTGCACTGCCCCCACTCCGGAGCCACCGTGAGAGAGGACGGATTGGGTGACTCATATTGGCAACGACGCTACCTCGGGGCGCGCCGCATGCTGCCGTGACGCGGGATTGACGGCAGGCGAACAAGAGATCACGCACGGTCCCTCCGTTTCCGGAGGCGCAATCGCGCTTCTTGCTGCATTGCCGCAGATCTTGCTCGGTTGGTTTTACGTTTTCCTACCATTCAATAGCGGAAAACTCGGCCCATGTTCCGCCGTCAATAATGGTGTCGCTCCCTTCATCCCGCGAAATTTTTCATGGCCATCGCGGGGCAGTGCCTGTGACGCGTTGGACCCCGTCATCAGATAGCGTCGACCCGCCGCAGCGGGAAGGATCGCTCGCGAGGCAAGAGTGGTCCGGGATATCGGCGTTTTTTCTGGGCGCCACGAGGAAAATTATTGAATTATGATATGTCCTATAATATAAGTCATAAATACGGGCTTCGTTTGGGTGCAGCGGTGCGGCAGGCCGCTTCACTACAGGGCAGGCCGGGGAAACGTGATGGGTTGGAACCGGGAGGAAGGATGAAGCTGACTTGCCGCAGTGAATATGCATTGCTGGCCCTGATCTATCTGGCACGGCATCAGGAAGAGGAGTATATCTCCGTGCAGACCATCTGCGCCGCTCAGCAAATCCCCTGCAAGTTCCTCGAACAGATTCTCCTGACCCTTAGACGGGCCAAATTCGTTCGGAGTTCGAAGGGCAAGAGCGGGGGATTCCGGCTGGCGAAAACTCCCGATAAGATTTCCCTGGCGGAGATCCTCCGGCACTTTGATGGCGCACTGGCTCCCACGGAGTCGGTAAGCGAGAACTTCTACGAGAAAACGCCCATTGAGAAAGAGCCCAAGCTGTTGGCGGTGTTTAAGGATGTGCGGGACTACATATCGGATAAGATGGAGGGCACCATGTTGGCCGACGTCTGCTAAAAAATTTTGACCGGAAATACTACTACACAGATTGGACTAATCATATTACCTGACTATGTTTGAAACAGCCAGAAGAAACGCGGGCCGCGCAATCCGGTGAACGATCGTTGGACGGCTTGCCCGGATCATCCGCAATACCGCGAGGAGGTTGAGGATGCAGACCAATCGAAAAAGAGTACTGATGGCGCTGGACGGTTCGGAACAATCTGCGGACATGGTGCGTTACGCGGCGGGGTTTCTGCCTGCCGGCGAGACGGAAGCAGTCCTGTTCCATGTGAAGAGCACGATGCCCGAGGCATTCAGGGACCTTGCGCTGAGCCCGGCGTCGTTCAAGGGGGACGAGGGCATCAAAGAATGGATTGAGGAGCAGGAGCGCAGCATAGAAGAATTCATGGAGGAGGGGCGACGGATATTGCTGGATGCGGGTTTCCCGCCTGAATCGATCCGGGTGGAGGTAAGGGACTTAAAAGAGGGGTTCGCACGGGACATCGTTGCGGAGGCTGTTCGTGGGTACGACGCGATTGCACTCGGACGGAGCGGAGTGAATCCCCTGGAAGAGGCGGTCCTCGGAAGCATAGCGGCAAAGATAGCCATCAAGCTCTGCCGGGTACCCATTTGTCTGGTCGGCGGGAGTCCGAGCGCCGAAAAAGTCCTGATTGCTTTGGATTCCTCCGACAGCGCCATGCTCGGCGTCGACCTTACGGGCAAGATGCTCAACGGGACCACCGGCGAAGTGAAGCTCATGCACGTCGTGAGAGGTCTCCACAATTCTCTGGCGGGCTACCAGAAGGTTTTTCTCGGGGAATACCTCGAGAGGCTTTGTCGTGAAGCCGAGGATGCGATCAGGCCCGTCTTCGAGGAAGCCATCGATCATCTGACCGCGGTCGGCATTCCTGCCGAACGAGTGACCACAAAGGTGGTCTGCGGGGTGAAGAGTCGAGCCGGCGCCATCATGAAGGAGGCCGTCACCGGAGGCTACGGAACCATCATCGCGGGCAGGAGAGGACTCACCAGAGTCACCGACTACGATATGGGCCGGGTGAGTTACAAGATCGTGCAGATGGCGAGAGACAGGGCCGTTTGGATTGTCGGCTGCTGACGGCGCAACCGGCGGATATGGAACGGGAAGCAGTCTATCGAGACCGCGTGCAAAAGGAGAATCGGCGGTGGTTGCAGGAAGACTGATCGGCGGCGTTTTGCCGTACGTTACCTTTCTTGTTTTTGCCTGGGGGATTGTGTATCGCATCACCAGGTGGAATAGAGCGCGATCCACAAAAATACCACTCTTTCCGGCGCCTTCCGGACCCGCGGGAAAATGGAACCGGATCGCGAAAGAGGTCCTGATCTTCAAAGGCGCTCTGGAGGGCGACAAGTCTCTCTGGGTCGGAACGTGGATCTTTCACGCGGCCCTCGCGTTCATCCTGATGGGCCATGTGAGGGTGGTCATGGATTTCCCGGTGGTGTGGGGTGCGCTGGGCCTGGATAAAGGCGGTGTGGACTCGGTGAGCGCAGTTTTGGGTGAGTCAGCGGGGCTGATACTGCTTGGCACGGGCGTTTATCTGCTCCTCCGCCGGTTCCTCTTGCCGCACGTGCGCGTGATTTCCGGCTTCGAAGACTATGCAAGCATCGCCTTGATTCTGGCGGTGGTTTTCACCGGCGACCTGATGCGTTTCGGCTCTCATTTCGATCTGAATCAGGCTCGGGAGTGCACTGCGGGACTGTTGTCCCTCAATCCCGGGCCTGTGCCTGCCGATCCGCGCTTCTTGCTCCACTTTTTGTTGGCTCAGATCCTCATCATGTACATTCCTTTCAGTAAATTCCTGCATATTCCCGGAGTCTTCTTCAGCAAATCGCTGCTTTACGAGACATAGGGAGTTCATTGGCCTGCTTCGGTCTCACGATACGCCCCATGCCCTGCCGATCCGAAATCCTTGGCGGAAGGGCATGGGGCGCAAAGAGGCGCACATTTCCACAATCACCTACGAGTACGAGCGCGAATTGGCATTGCGGCATTCGAATCAGGGAGGATGCAGTGAACGCGGAAGATCATGAAATCGGTCACGCTGAAGTGGACAAGGTGGTTGAAGCCGTCAAGGCTATCAAGAGCGGGCCTCGAGTCCTGCAGCTATATATGGATATTTGCGCCAAGTGCGGTACCTGCGCCAGACAGTGCCATGTAAGCCGGGGCGATCCAGATCCGCACACCAACCCGGCTCTTCGTGCGGATCGCATCCGCAAGCTCTACAACATGGACCGCTCGCTGATCGGTAAGATTCTTTCTACCGTGAAAATGGACAGGGGGCCAGATCTGGATAGGGACACGGTCGAAGAATGGGTAAGGGACTTCTACGAGTGCTCGGGATGCAGACGCTGTGCTGGTTTCTGCCCTCTCGGCATCGACAATTCCGTGATCACCCGCAAGGGAAGGGCGATCCTGCATGCGTTGGGCCTGACTCCAACCAGGCTTTCGACCACTCAGGTAACCTCGGACCGCTTCGGAAACGACGAGGGAATCCCTCACGCGACCGTGAAGCATATCCTGGGTTTCCTTGAAGAGGAACTCCTCGCAGAATACGGCATTCCCATCCGGATACCCGTGGATGAAAAGGCTGAGGTGCTGTTTGCAACGGCCTCATCCGACATACTCTCGAGTCCTGAGACGCTGATGGGGTGCGCCGTTTTCTTTCATATGGCTGGCATAAGCTGGACGATGAGTTCCGATGCCTTCGATGCAGCGAACTTCGGGCTCTTCACGGGGGATGACGTCCACATGAAACGGAAGAACAAGGTGTTGCACGACGCCTGTCTGAAACTGGAAGTGAAGAAGCTGGCGATCGGAGAGTGCGGGCACGCTTACCGGGTGGCGAAGTACATCGGGGGGCCGAACTATTGGGGGGCGGACATCCCTTATGAAATAACCCATATCTTCGCCCTTGCGGTGGACGTCTTGCGGAGGGGGGGACTGAAGCTCGACCCAACTCGAAATTCGATGTCCGTAACCTACCACGATCCCTGCAACTTTGCCCGAAGCAGCGGCGTTGTCAGCGAGCCGCGGGAAGTCCTGAGGGCCTGTATTGTCGACTTTCGCGAAATGGAACCGAATCGGGCTCTCAACTGGTGCTGCGGCGGAGGCGGGGGGCTGGCGGCGATGGACGGATTCGAAGGGGTGAGAAAAAGGGAGACGACCTTTCACGAGTACCGCATGAAGGTTTCCGGCAGGAAGAAGCTCGACCAGATTGCCGCCACGGGGGCCTCGTACGTGGCAGCCCCTTGCGGCAACTGCAAGCGGCAGATACGGCAGCTCATGGAATACCACAAACGGGACGTTCAGGTCGGTGGTGTTTTCGACCTCTTCGCCAAGGCCGCGATCCTCAATCCATGAGCGGTGCGCGGGAAAAGCAAAGCAGAATGTGAATCTTGCAGCCGTCAGCTCAGTCTTTTTCCGTGCCTTGCCATCATACGCCCGGCTCTGATATACTGAAAATGTATCGGGTGTTTGCGAACTCATTTTCGGGACTTTTTCTCTGAGACTCTCGTCCATGCTGTGGTCGTAGCAGAATTCTTCACTTCATTCGGTACATCTCCATTCCATCCAACTTTGCGGTTGATCCATGAAAAAGCCCGCAGACCGGCCCCGGCGCAGTCCGCAGGCACCGACGATGGCTGGGAGGCCCGGGTACCTACCTCTCCAGGGGGGAATCAGCAATTGGGCTGTCCTTTGCGCAATTCGATTCGCTCTAGAGACTGAAAAGGAAGAATCTTGACAAATGAAGATTTCGGAAAGGTCTGTATGAATTTGATCGATCTATCGAACCAATACGATGGGGATTTCGTACGCATGGTGGAGGAGGAATCCGGGCAGAAGGTGAGTCAGTGCTATCAGTGCGGGAACTGCACGGCAGGCTGCCCGTACAACTTCGCCTACGACATACCGGTCAACCAGGTCGTGCGTCTTGTGCAAACCGGTCAAAGGGATGCGGCTCTGAGCAGCAAAGCCATCTGGCTCTGCGCCACCTGCGAATCCTGTACGACCCGCTGCCCCAACAACATCGACGTGGCCCGCGTGATGGATGTTCTAAGACACATGGCCCGTCGCGAAGGCCGCGTTGGCGTCAGTAAAGTCAAGAAGTTCTGTGACGCGTTCCTGGAATCGGTCCAGGCTCACGGCCGGGTTTTCGAGATGGGCCTCTTGACCAACTACATTGCCAAAACAGGACGGTTCTGGACCGACATCGACCTGGCCCCTCGTATCGTTCCCAAGGGCAAGCTCTCTTTCAAACCCCACGACATCCGGGGCAAAGCGGAGATCGAGAAGATTTTCGAGCGCTTTGAGAAGGGAGCCGCATCATGAGTGGCGCGTTCGCCTACTATCCCGGCTGCTCGGGACTTGGGACATCCAGGGAATACGATATCTCCACCAGAGCCGTCTGCGCTGCTTTGGGCCTCAAACTGGTCGACATTCCGGACTGGAGTTGTTGTGGCTCGAGCCCGGCTCACACGGTAGACCACTGTCTTTCAGCCGCTCTGGCAGCCAGGAATTTGGAACTGGTGGAAAACATGGGCCTGAGTACGGCGGTCACTCCTTGCCCGAGTTGCTTGACGAACCTCAAGACGGCGACACACCGTATGCAGGGACCAGCCTTCCGAGAGAAGGTCAACCGTCTGCTGGAAAGGCCGCACAAGGGCCTTGTGGAGTCCATGTCCGTTCTCCAACTCGTGGTTGAGCGCATTGGCGCGGAGGCCGTCTCCGCCATGGTTCGCCGGCCTCTCAAGGGAATTCGTCTTGCCCCCTACTATGGCTGTATCATGAACCGGCCTCCGGAAATCATGGCCTTCGACGATCCGGAAAACCCTACGGCCATGGACGAAATCATCACTGCTCTCGGGGCCGAGGTCGTGCCGTTTCCCCTCAAGGTGGAGTGCTGCGGGGCCTCCTACGGGGTAACCCGCAAGGACATCGTGGCGCGGCTGTCGGGCAAGTTGCTCTCCTGTGCCGATGAAGTTGGCGCCGAGGCGATAGTCGTAGCTTGCCCCATGTGCCAGATGAACCTGGACTTGCGGCAGAAACAGGTCGGCCAGGCCACGGGGGTGAATTTCAATATGCCGGTACTTTACTTCACTCAACTCATGGGATTCGCCTTGGGTCTGCCGGATGAGGATCTGGGTCTGGATAAGTTATGTGTCAGCCCCGGACCTCTTCTGGCCAAAGTGCTGGCGGCTGAGAGCGGAATGGTCGAAACAAAGTCGAGCCGAGGGAGTTTAAAGGAATGAGAATCGGCGTTTTTGTTTGTCATTGCGGCAGCAACATAGAAGGCACGGTGGATACCGCTGCCGTGGCGAGAGCAGCCCTCTCCTTTCCGGAGGTGGTCCTGGCTGAGGATTCAATGTACGCCTGCTCTGAACCCGGGCAGAACAGCATCAGAGATGCCATTCGCCTCAAGAACCTGAATGGCGTCGTGGTGGCTTCCTGCTCGCCGCGCATGCACGAAATCACCTTTCGACGCACCGTGGAACGGGCGGGTCTCAACCGCTATCTCTTCGAGATGGCGAACATCCGTGAGCATGTTTCCTGGATTGGCAAGGATCGCGAAGCCAACACGAGCAAGGCGATCGACCTTGTTCTCATAGCGGTGGAGAAGCTGAGGCGCAACGAGCCTCTCTATCCCAACAGATTCGATATCAACAAGAGAGTGATGATCGTCGGGGGCGGTGTCGCCGGTATACAGGCGGCCCTGGATTGCGCCGAGGGCGGTCTGGATGTGGTGCTCGTAGAGCGCGAATCCACTATTGGCGGCAAGATGGCCAAACTGGACAAGACTTTCCCGACGGTGGATTGTTCAAGCTGCATTCTCGGCCCCAAGATGGTTGATGTCGCGCAGCACCCCAATATCAAGCTGATGGCGTATTCCGAAGTGCAGCAGGTGAGCGGCTATGTCGGCAATTTTCAGGTGGAGGTGCGTAAGAAGGCCACCTATGTGGACTGGGACAAATGCACCGGCTGCGGCGTCTGCATGGAAAAATGCCCGAGCAAGAAAGCCGTCGACCGGTTCAACGAACGCATCGGATTGACCACGGCCATCAATATTCCATTTCCCCAGGCAATCCCCAAGAAGGCCGTCATCGACCCATCCTTCTGCAGACAGTTTCTCAAGGGCAAGTGCGGAGTGTGCGCCAAGGTCTGTCCTTCAGGGGCCATCAATTACCAGATGACCGAGGAAGTGCTCACCGAAAACGTCGGGGCCATCGTGGCCGCCACGGGCTACGACCTCTTCGACATCGCCAAATGCGGCGAATACGGCGGCGGGCGCTATCCCGACGTCATCACTTCGCTCCAGTACGAACGCCTCCTCTCGGCTTCCGGCCCGACGGGCGGCCACGTCAGGCGGCCATCGGACGGCGCCGAACCCCGGACCGTTGTTTTCGTCCAGTGCGTGGGGTCCCGCGACAAGTCGCTCGACCGGCCTTACTGCTCCGGTTTTTGCTGCATGTACACGGCGAAGCAGGCCATTCTGACCAAAGATCACATTCCGGACTCCCAGTCGTACGTCTTTTATATGGACATCCGCGCCCCTGGGAAGCTCTACGACGAGTTCACCCGAAGGGCCATGGAGGAGTACGGGGCGCGCTATATCCGGGGCCGGGTATCCATGATCTACCCAAAGAACGGGAAGTATGTGGTGCGCGGAGCAGATACCCTGCTGGGAGCCCAGGTGGAGGTCGAAGCGGATCTCGTGGTTCTGGCCGCAGGTGCCGAAGCCGCGTCGGGGGCTTCCGCCCTGGCGGAAAAGTTGCGCATATCCTACGACAAATACGGCTTTTTCATGGAAAGTCACCCAAAACTCCGTCCGGTTGAGACCAACACGGCTGGAGTATACCTGGCCGGTGCGTGTCAGGGGCCGAAGGACATCCCCGCCTCGGTGGGGCAAGGGAGCGCCGCCGCAGCCAAGGTGCTCGGTCTTTTCTCCAAAGACAAGCTCGAAAGCGATCCACAGGTATCCCGGGTGGATGTCAAACGATGCGTGGGATGTGGGAAGTGCATTCTTACCTGTCCTTTCACCGCCATAAGAGAGGTCCAGTTGCGGGGTGAGCCCAAGGCCGAGGTGATCGAAACCGTCTGCCAGGGATGCGGCATCTGTACATCCACCTGTCCGCAAGGGGCCATTCAGCTCGCCCACTTTACCGACGATCAAATTCTCGCGGAGGTCAACGCGTTATGCCAGCTTTGAGAAGCAAAGAATTGCGGATTGTTGGCTTTCTCTGCAACTGGTGCTCCTATGGGGGGGCCGACACCGCCGGCGTCGGACGATTCACCCAACCGACCGATTTGCGGATCATTCGCGTACCCTGCTCGGGCCGAATCGATCCCCTCTTTGTGGTAAAAGCCCTGTTGCACGGAGCCGACGGCGTGCTCGTTTCAGGTTGTCATCCGAGGGACTGTCACTACTCCCAGGGCAATTTCTACGCCCGGCGTCGGCTGGAGGCGCTCAAACGCTTCCTTCCCATCATTGGAGTCGATCCGTCCCGTTTCGAATACACGTGGGTTTCGGCATCCGAGGGACAACGATGGCAGAAGGTGGTGACTTCCTTCACCGAGCGGATTCACACACTCGGGACGGCCCCTCGATTCGAAGAAGCCGAGATTCCCTCGTCCCTGTCCGGGATCCCGAGGCGTCTCGAATCTGCAGCGGCGCGCCTCCCGTCCAACGGCAAGAATCAACCCGATCTCCACGCGCTCAAGGATCGCATCAGGGCGGAATTGCCAGGCCTCGATTGTGTCATCGGCTGGGAACAGGGCTTTGATCCCCTCCATTGCGCACCCCTTTTCATCCGCTCCCCTGAAGACGTGGAGAGGCTCATCTGGGGCCCTCTCAACCTGCAAAACCCGGCGACCTACCTTGCTTCCTTCCGCGGAAAGAAGGTCGGCGTCGTGGTGAAGGGGTGCGACAGCCGTTCTCTGGTGCAACTGCTCCAGGAAAAACTCGTCAACCGGGATGATCTCGCCATCTTCGGGATGCCCTGTTCGGGAGTGGCGGATCTGTCCAAGGTGCGCGTTATCCTCGAAGGCCTGGGCGCGAGCATAGACAGGGTTGATTCCGTTGTCGCCGACAGAGGGACCCTCACGGTCACGGTCGACGGCAAGTCATATCCCATCGCCATGCTCCAGGCGGCAGCGGACAAGTGTCTGCACTGCCAGTTTCCCAATGCCGTCATGGCCGATCATTTTGTGGGCGAACCTGTTCTCCCCGCGGATCCGGCCGGAAATCCCCCTCCCGACCTTGTCGCTCTCGACGCCATGGATCTTCGGGAGCGCATGGTTTTTTGGCGCTTCCACATGGAGCGCTGCATTCGTTGCCATGCCTGCCGGAATGTCTGCCCTTTGTGCGTCTGTCAGGACCATTGCATCGCTCAGAGCCGCAACCCCCATTGGATCAGCCAGGAGGACACGGCGACCGAGAAGATCCTCTTCCAGGTCGTTCATGCCGTTCACCTGGCAGGCCGATGCACGGAATGCGGTGAGTGCGAGCGAGTCTGCCCGATGGGGATACCCGTGCTGGCGCTGAAACGCTACATGAGCCGCGTGATCCATGATCTGTTCGATTACCGGGCGGGGACTGATCCACAGGCTGTGCCGCCGCTCCTGACTTTTCAGGCGGATGAAAAGAACATTTGTGAGGGAAGTTGATAATGGCCTCAGAAAAATATCTTCAAGCGAACGATCTATGCGAATGGCTGGCAGCTTTGGGCCGGGAGCGCAGGGTTCTCGTCCCCGTAGAAGAAGGGGACAGCGTTGTGTTCAAGCCTCTTACTGCCGACCGAAAGATGATTACAACCGTAGACGCAACAGTATCGCCCAAGGCGGCCATATTCCCATCCTGCCGGGAACTCTTTCGCTTCGAGCAAGCCAAAGACCCGAACGATGCGGAGAGGAGTACGCTGAAACTCCTGCCGAACGTTCAGCAGGAACCCACCCTTGTATTCGGGACGCGCCCCTGCGGCGCGAGGGGTTTTCTCATCTTTGACCGGGTTTACCAGGGCGGCAAATTCTCGGATCCTTACTACCGTGCCGCGAGGGAAAACACGCTTTTTGTGACGCTCGCCTGCGAGCGTACAAACAACGCCTGCTTCTGCCACTGGGTGGGAGGAGGCCCCGGCGACCCCACTGGATCCGACGTGCTGTTGACCGCGGTGGACGGCGGATACGTCGTGCAGGCCGTCACTGAACGCGGCGAGACTCTGCTGGACAGCCCGCTTCTCTCCCGAGACGAGGGCAAATCGCAGGAGGCGGTTGCGGCCAGGGCCATGGTCGCTCAATCGCTTGGCCGGGCTCCCGATATCGGCAAGATAGGGGAGAGCCTCCTCGCCATCTTCAACGACCTCGGGTTCTGGGAGGAAATGTCCGAGAAATGCATTAAGTGCGGCGCATGCACGTACCTCTGCCCGACCTGCTATTGTTTCAACATCACAGACGAGGCGCGTGGGCTCTCCGGCAAGCGGCTGCGCTCCTGGGATACCTGCATGTCCTACCAGTTCACTCTCGAGGCCAGCGGACACAACCCGAGGCCTACCAAGGCCCATCGGCTGAGAAACCGGGTGGGACACAAATTCAGCTACTACCCTTCGCTCCACGACGGACTCCTGGCCTGCTGCGGTTGTGGCCGCTGCATCAGGAAATGCCCTGCGAGCGTTGACATAAGAGAGATCGTGCTCCGGGCCATCGAACGCGCCGGAGATCGCATGCAGGAGATGTCAGATGATTGACCCGTTCGCCAACCCTTATTTACCGGAAATTGCCACCATCCTGGAAACCGTTCAGGAGACGCACAACATCAAGACCTTTCGGGTGCGTTTGGACGACGCGGCAAAAATGGCCGATTTTACTTTCCAACCCGGCCAGGTCGGCCAACTGTCCGTGTTCGGAGTTGGCGAGTCCACATTTGTCATCAACTCGCCGCCCACCCGGATGGATTATCTGCAGTTCAGCGTCATGCGCACGGGTGAACTGACCACCCGACTGCACGGCCTCTCTGCTGGAGACAAAATCGGCGTGCGCGCGCCTCTTGGCAACTGGTTCCCCTATGAGAGCATGCGCGGCAAAGACATCATCCTCATCGGCGGCGGCATCGGCATGGCCCCCCTGAGGACCCTTCTCCTTTTCATGCTTGATAACCGCGCCGACTACGGCAACATCACCCTGCTCTACGGGGCGCGCACTCCCGCGGATATGGCGTTCAAAGCCGACCTGCCCGGCTGGCTCTCCAATCCGGACCTGTCCGCCACACTCACCGTGGATAGCGAGGCTCCGGGCTGGGAACACAAGGTGGGGCTCATCCCCAACGTACTTCTGGAACTGGCCCCCCGCTTCCAAAATGCTTTGGCGCTGACCTGCGGTCCCCCCATCATGATCAAGTTCACCTTGCAGGCCTTAAGAGAATTGGGTTTCGCCGACGAGCAGATCTTTACGACTCTGGAAAGGCGAATGAAGTGCGGGATAGGCATATGCGGGCGGTGCAATATCGGTGCGAGTTATGTTTGTGTGAATGGTCCCGTTTACTCTTATGCAGAATTGAAGGCTTTGCCGAGCGAGCTATAGGATGGCCCGCGACGAACGGTGAGTTTTGAACATCGGTCGGCATTGCGTTCGCGGCCGATTTTCCATACGGCGAGGCACTCGAAAAAAGGCTTTGATGCAAATTGCAGGCGTGCTACTTTTGCGGCGAGCAACTTCAATCATAAGGGTGGGAGACCATGACGCCATCGCTGTTGAACGAGGGTGAGAAAAGCAAATTGGCGAGTGTGTTTGCCGAGCATTGCATCGCTTGCAGCGCCTGTGCCGAGAGTTGTCCCGTCACGGGGGTTGACGGGCTGGATGTCCGGGAAGCCTTGCGCATGGCGCTGTCGGGAATGGATCGGGAAGTGATCGATTCGAAGTTCCCCTGGGTTTGCACACTTTGCGGCCGTTGCGAGCATGCATGCCCGATGAAGATCGATCTTCCGGCGCTGATTGTGTCCGCCCGTGGCATGAGGGAGAGAAACAAAGTGCCCGGCGTGCTGCACAAGGGTGTCGAGACGTGCCTGAAGACGGGAAACAACGTTGGAATCCCAAAGGCGGATTTCCTCTTCCTTCTCGAGGACCTGGCGTCCGAACTCGCCGAAAGACTGCCCGGCTTCACAGTCCCCGTTGACAAGAAGGGCGCGAAGTACCTGTTTACCGTCAACTCGAAGGAACCTTTCGCCGAGCCTGACGACATGATGTACTGGTGGCGAATTCTCTACGCCGCCGATGAGTCCTGGACCATCGCCTCCGAGAACTGGGAAGGAGTCAACTGGGGCCTTTTCACGGGCGACGACGCAGCGATGAAGGAGATCGTGGGGAGGGTGGTACAGAACTACAAGAACCTTGAGTGCGAGCGCCTCGTCTTGCCCGAATGAGGGCACGCATATTATGCGACCAGGCTTGGTCTGCAAAAATGGTATGCCCATGAAAACGTCGAGTTCCTCACCGTCCATGACCTTCTCAAACGGTACATCGAAGACGGCCGCATCAAGATCGACAAGTCCGTTCATCAGCGACTGACCACCTATCACGATCCCTGCAACTACGGTCGCAAGAGCGAACGGGCTTTTGGCCACGGCTATTATGAAGAACCGCGCTGGGTGATTCAGCAGTGCTGTGGAGATTTTATCGATATGCACCCGAACCGCGCGAACAGCTATTGCTGTGGAGCGGGCGGCGGAGCGTGGGCCGCTCCCTATGTCGAAGAGAGAATCTTCCACGGTCGGGTCAAGGCAAAGCAGATCAAGGATACCGGCGCCGGGTTGGTTGTTGTGCCCTGTCACAACTGCCGCGATCAAATCAAGAAGAGCCTGCGCAAGGAATACGACCTTATGGATGTAGAAGTGAAATATCTCTGGGAACTGGTTGCGGATTCTCTCATCTTCGAACCACGGGAAGAAGCGGCGGAAGAAGGGTAGAATTCCCTGAGATCAGCCTTTGCAGCCCGGGACAAAGGTCCTTTTGAAATCCCGGGCCACACAGAGTATTTCCTCAATTGGCTTCGTTTCGGCGAAAACCATGGCTACGCCTCTTTAACGCATGCCTGAAGCCCGGTCTTCACCGCGGGTCCAAGTCGCTTCACCCTGTCGGTCATTTCGCAAGCCACCTCCACGAACCCCTGACCCTTGCCGGCAGAGAGGTTGAACAGGCCGATCCTTTCGGGTTCAATGTTGAGCGCACTGAGGATGTTCTTCACGTGAGCCACTCTTTGGCCTGCCTTGGCGATACCGCTGACAAACTGGCAGCTGTCCTCCTGACACCCGGCGACGTAGACGCCGTCTGCGCCCTCCTCGAATGGTTTCAGCAGATGCAATATGTCTATTCGACCGGTGCAGGGCACCTGGACCATTTTAATATTGTCCGGCAAAGTCATTCCCATCCCATTGGCTATATCCGCCGCGGCTGATGCACAGTTGCTGCAACAAAAAGCTATGATTTGCGGCTGAAAGTCGTCCATATCACAATCTCCTTGATGGTGTTTCGGGCTGACGAGAGCCGTATGGCTCCGTCTTAGCCATGAACGTTCGCTGCGAAGAGATTTCAACTCCTCCGTTAGTGCAAGTGGAATTCCTTTACACTACTTGTCTCAGAAGAACCGATGGCGCATGGGTCAGCATCCCATCGCTACAGCCGGCCATCGTAATGGCCTTGGCGGGACACTCGGCCACGCATATGCCGCAACCCTGGCAGAGACCGGGGTCGATGAAAGCCGTTCCACTCAATTTATCGATGAACGGCACCTTGAAGGGACAAGCCCTGACGCAGTTGCAGCATACAGCGCACTGGTCCGGCACCACTTCAGCTACTATTCCTCCCACCTGGACCGTATCTTTGGACAGGATTTCCAACGCTCGAGCTGCGGCGCCCCTGGCCTGTGAGATGCTCTCGCCGGTATCCTTGGGATAGAGCGCCAACCCCGCCAGGTAGACCCCTTCACTGCTGGCGTCGAGCGGCCTCAGTTTTTGCGGGGATTCCGCGAAGAACCCATCCTGGTCCAGGTTGATTCTGAATATGTCGGCCATCTGACGGTTGCTTGTTCCGACAATGGCAGACTGGAGCGATACAAAATCGGCTTTCAGGAGAACGGGCCTCTGCAGGATAGGGTCAAAAACCGTCACGTCGAGGAGATCCTGGCCGTCCTGGCTCTCGACCACCGGCTTGTTCTCAAGGTCATAGCGGATAAAAACAATCCCTTTCTGCCTGGCCTCTTTGTAAAGGTCTTCCCGCTTTCCGAAGGTTCGAATTTCCCGGTACAAAATATAGATGTCCATTTCCGGGTTGTTCGTCTTGAGATCGACGGCCGTTCGTACGGCGAAAGAACAGCATAGGTTGCTGCAATGAGGGCTTGAAGGTTCTCTCGAACCAACGCATTGGATGAATACCGCGGAACCGGCGTTAGCGAACGCGGAGGGATCATCAATCATCTTCCGGCTGAGTTCATGCCAGTTGTAGACGTTCTTGCGCCTGCCATAGAGGTATTCCCCGGGAACGATGGGGTCCCCGCCGGTAGTCAGGATGGTCACGCCATGGACGATGTCCATGTCTTTCCCATTTTGGCTCACGGTGGTGATGAAGTTTCCCGCAACCCCCTTGTTCTTCTTTACAACGGCTTTCGTCATCACGGTGACGTTCTCATTTTTCCCAATCGAGGACATCAAGGCTCCGAGATACTCCTGTGCGTCTCCTCCCTGCCAGGTACGGCGCACATGGCGTCCGTGCCCCCCGAGTTCGCTCTCCTTTTCAACGAGGGTAACCGGAAAACCTTTCTCAGCGATGGCCAGAGCGCTTTCCATTCCCGATACGCCGCCCCCTACCACCAGCGCACGTTTCGCGACCGGGATGTTGCTTACGATCGGTGGGGTGAGGAAGGTGACACGAGCGATGCCCATGCGAATTCTGTCCTCGAGCTGTCCAGGGGCCGTTTGGAGGTTAATGGCCCTGAGGTCGACCGTCTCATAGAGGAAAGGATTCATTCCGACCCGACGGAGGGCTTCCTCAAGGAGTCTCTTGTGGATGATTGGCGTGCAACTGGCAAAAACCAGTCGGTTTGCGTCTGTTGCCGCCAGTTTATCTGCAAGGGACTGAAGGATTTCGCCCTCGACCTTGAAAACCTCTGAAACACCGGGGATCTTTCCGGCATACTCTTCAATATTCCTTTCCATTGAACCGTCCATACCGAAACAAGTATGGTAGGCTACAAGGACTCGAGGAGTGGCCTCCTGTTCCGTCGAAACTTTGGGGAAGATCCTTCGCGGAGAAAAAGCCGTGGGCTTCAAGAATGAAGCGACTTCGGAAACGCAGGCTGTAGCCTGGCTGATGGACTGACCGATGTCGTGAGGACCGCTCACGGCGCCGCAAACAAATATTCCTGGGAGATTGGTTGCGACGGGTTGGAAAGGCCGAGTACGAACATATTGATCCACATCGATTTCAAGGCCAACTCTCCGGGCCAATTCCATAGCCTGAGCAGAAGGTCTCAACCCTACCGACAGGACAACCATATCGAAGCTTTCCGAATGGATCTGCCCCGCTTCATCCGCATAGCTGATGAGCAGGTCGTTCGTGCCAGGTACCGGATCGACAGTGTGTATCCGGCTCCGAACGAGCCGAACTCCTCTGAGCATAGCCTGGTTGAGATAGCGTTCGAACCCCTTTCCATGGGTCCTCATGTCCATGAAAAAAATCGAGGTCTCAATCTCGTCGCGATACTCTTTTGTGTTGACCGCCTCCTTCAAGGCGTACATGCAGCAAACAGACGAACAGTAAGGGGCGTCACACCGGTTGATATCCCTTGAACCGACGCATTGCAGCCATGCCACCTTTTTCGGGATTTTGCCATCGGATGGCCTCTGGAGAACGCCCTTTCCCGGTCCCAGCGGCTTCTGGAACTGCTCGTACTCCACGCTGGTAACCACGTTGGGAAGATGACCGTAGGCGTAGGTGTCATAGTCTGTCGGATCAAAGGTTTCGAGACCGGCTGCAAGAATAATCGCCCCGACTACAAGGTTTCCTGCCTCGTTGCCGGTTTGAAGGGAAACGCGGAAATTCCCTTTTTCACCTGCAATATCGGTCACGCAGGTATCCAAGAGCACTTTGATATTATGATCTTGCTCACAGGCGGCAACCCTCGGGTCCAATTTACAGCAGGCGCAGAGAGGGTAAATGCGGTGCAGAGCGGGTATCATTCCACCCAGGTGTGCCGTGCGTTCAACGAGATGAACAACGTATCCTGCAGACGAGAGGGAAAGAGCAGCCTGAATGCCGGCGATTCCTCCTCCTACAACCATCACAGAACCTTGCGCTTCATTTTGACTCATAACATGTGTCTCCTGCACATTGCCTTTAAGGTGCACTTAAAGGCGAGAGGAATCCTTATGAAAAAAGGCGCTTACAAAAATGGGATTTTTCCGTGAACGAAGCACTCGGAGAAATGAAAAGAAACCCCTCGCCGGGGATTCTCTCGTGAGCGAGGCACTTGAAGGACTGACACAAAACCCCTGTCGGACATTTTCACAGGGGTTTTACGTAACAAAAAACATCCAGGTTGTCAACAGGCAAGATCAAAGCCCTGGATATTCGAGATAACCAACCGGGCGACGGGGATCAAACAGTGCACGAAAGCGGCGAAGAATCGATGATCGCATCTCGACGGGAATTGCGGGGGAGGGGGGACGCTATTTTGGGAGAGCGTCCTGATGCACCACGAGCGCTCTCCCGCCTTCAATTCACTCGATGATCTCAAGGACGACGCGTTTTCGGAGCTTCGACGCCGTTGCATTGGCCAATGTGCGCAACGCGTCGGCATTCCGTCCTGCTTTTCCGATAATCTTTCCGAGATCAACCTTGGCCGCTCTTAGCTCGATCACCGAAATGTGCTGGCCGGATATTTCCTTTACATCCACTTCCTGGGGATAATCCGCCAGAGCTATCGCAAGCACTTCCACTAATCTCTTTATCTGGATCTCTTCCATGGAGTCTTCTCCGTGTCATCCCGTCAGATCGTGCGTGAGAGCGACCACCGAACCAGGGTGGCGGTGTCAATTCGCGTGTCAGTATCAATTGCCGGAAAGAAATTCAGAGACCTCTGGACACTTCCAATGTCACTTTCAACTGCCGCAAGCGGAAAAAACCATCGGATTCATCTCCGCTGAAAGCAAAAGTTAGCGGCACAGAGGGCGCCCGTATTGAGGTCCTTGTGAGGAATCATGCAGCAAGATTCCAGGGAGGCTCGCAGAGCGTCGATCATTACTTCGAGTACGAAACTTACGCACGACCGTTCATCGTGTCAAGAATGCGAACCAAGGTTTATGATGGCTATGGCGCCGGAGGCAAAACCTGAAATGGACTGTTCCGGGAAGCAAAACAAGGATGGTTCATTGAGAGACCTGCCCGGAACCTGGCCGGGGCCTTCCGCTTCCCCGATACCCCGGCCGAAGTGCACGAGGCTTGCTCGTTTTCACCTCTCGGCCGAGCACTGTTCTCGGCATGGCCAGTCGTGTGATTGCTACGATCTGAGCCATACGCAGTTCGCTGTCAATCGTCTGCAACGGTGCCGGACGGCGGCTCGCTGAGCCCGAACCGTTTGATCTTTCGCCGCAATGTATTCTTGTCGATGCCCAATTCTCTCGCCGTCGCCATGCGGCGCCAATGATTTCTTGCAAGGGCTTCCCTGAGGGCTTGTTTTTCGATGTCCTGCAAGGTCAAGCCGACGGCATCAGCCAATGGAGATAGCTTGACACGTAAATGATCGGGGAAGTGTTCGGGGGCAATGAAGCCGTTTCGGCACAGGATGAAAGCGTACTCGATGGCATTCTCCAGTTCGCGAATGCTTCCTGGCCAGTCATGGTGCATGAGGGTAGCGAGGGCTTCATGGCTCAGTCCGAGGATGTGACGATTGCGGATGCGATTCAGTTTTTCGACGAAGTGCTCGGCAAGCAGAGGGATATCCTCCTTGCGTCGTGCCAGAGAAGGCAGCTTCAGTTTCACCACGTTGATGCGATAATAGAGATCCTTGCGAAAACAGCCCGCTTCAACCATTTGCGCCAAATCCCTGTTGGATGCGGCAATGACGCGGACATTAGCCTTGATGGTCTTGGATGAGCCGAGCGGTTCGTAACAGCGTTCCTCTAGAACCCGCAGTAACCGAACCTGAAGGGCGGGCGATATGTCGCCAATCTCATCCATGAGCAGAGTGCCTCCATCGGCTATGGCAAAGCGGCCGGGACGATTCCGTTTGGCGTCTGTGAACGCTCCCGCCACATGTCCGAAGAGTTCGGATTCCAGCAGGGTGTCCGGAAGGGCTCCGCAATTCACCGCCACAAAGGGACCTTTTGCACGAGCGCTGAGATCGTGAATGGCGCGGCTCAAAAGTTCCTTACCTGTGCCACTTTCCCCTTCGATGAGTACGGTGCTGTCACTTTGCGCCACATCGGGGAGGATGGAAAAGATCCTTTGCATCAGAGGCGAGCACGAAATGATGTCCTGGAATCGATAGCGGCGGTCGATTTCCTTACGAAGGGTTTCCACCAGGCTCAGGTCCCGAAATGTTTCTACGCCTCCTATGATCCGGCCTGTTTCATCCCTGAGCAGAGCCGTGCTGATGCTGATGGGGAGTTCCCGGCCGTTGGCATGGAGGATGGCAATGGGTTTGTTCACAACCGGTTTCAGGGTTTCCATGGTGTGTCTGAGCACACAAGTGGTCTCGCAGACATTTGCTCGGAAGACTTCACAGCAAGGTCTCCCGACTGCCTCCGCAGCCCCGATTCCCGTAATCTCCTCAGCGGCTTTGTTGAAGAAGGTGATTCTCCAGTTGAGGTCTACCGTGAAGACTCCGTCGGCAATGCTATTGAGAATGATCTGCGTCTGTGGCGACAGATCCGGTGTGTTTGGCTCTACATTCACCGTATATTCACCGCCCAAGCAATTTCTCCCGCTTTTTGACGGCCTCTTTCTTGAGCCGGTTCAACTTCATTTCCAAGACGGGCAGAACGTTCTCACGAATGTCGCCGGCGACGGCGATTGCTCTCTTCTGCCCGGCGTTTCGGAGGTTCTCCCTCTTTTCGCCCGGCATTGCCGATGACCGTCGCTTTCCTCCTGACCCGAAAGCGCGAGGGTGTATCTCAGGTGAAAATCCTCTTCTTTCTGCCTCCGGCACTCAGCTGTTGACCCCGGTTTGTGGACCGAGTGAACAAGTATACTTCGTTTCAGACGAAGCTTCACCCTAAAAACGCTCAGGACGCTTTTCCTGCTATTGGAACGACGCTGATTGTCGAGAGGCCAGCCATGTAGGAAGGCTTCAGAAAAGGAGTCAGTGGCTTTGGAGTCAAAGCGGCCTGCCAGGTCTACCGGCACCCGTTTTTCAGCGCAAAAAATGGCGTGCTCGTCCCTGAGCAGGGCGCTCTGCGGTAGTGCGTTGGAAGGTGATCATAGGGAAGATCCTGGCGCTGGCGATTTCCTGATCAGAGGAGCACCACACTCACGGCAGACCGAACGGGTGCAGGGAGCACCACGGCTGTGAGGCGCCTCCCTCCCGCACTCCGGGCAGACACATACAACCTCGAGGTCCCCTACTCCCATGCCGTTTCCCGCTCCCCTCCCGACACAACCACGGCCTCTGCCTTGACGTTGTTGACGTCCCATCGGCCCGCCTTTTCCTCGATTTCCGGGCATAACGGTTCCTCCCTGTTCCGAACAATGATGAGTTGGACCCGGCACGGTCGGTGGCCGAGGACCCATTGTGCATCGGCATCCCGGCAATCGGAAGCCCGGATGGTCAAGTTCACCGGCCTGGTAGGCTTCGACCACCTCGTCGATTGCTCCGCTTATGCCGCATATGATCTCCAGACCGAGATGCTGGCCGTAGCACAGAGCGTGCGGGCTCAACGCTCCACAAATGATTAGTGACACATCCCTATCGCGGAGCGACCTCAATAGGTCGAAAACGTTGGTCTCGATGGTGATCTGTTCCAGGTCATGGCACGGTTTTCCAGCGTTTTTGGGAATCAGGAGGATTGTCGAACACCAGTCCAAGACAGGTGCAACGCGTGATCGATGTACCGGAATGGCAATCATGTTTCATCAGTCCGTCATTCAAGGTAATGTGATAGCTTGCGGCCATGATTTGGTTCAGCAAACTACATGCCGGGGAGAGAAATATGCACCCTGTTCCACAACATAAAAGACCGGGGGGTGTCCGACAATTATCATTTCGAACGGAAGACAGGCGATGTCGCCGTTGTGAGTTGCACAAATTTCTCATGCATCTACTTGCTGCGCGTTATTTGGAAGGGGGGGAAACGAGTGGTTGGAGAATCTCCCAAAGGGAACGAAATGAACCTTCAAATTCGATGGAGGCTCCACATGGTTGCCTCGGCCAGGCGTCTATTCATCTTTCCATTGGTTGGTTCAGACCCATGGGGCCGTCCAGCACGTACAATAGAGACAGCGATGCCTCGGACTCTTCAGAATGGCTCCACGGGGGGTGAGGATCGGCGCTTTCGCAGACCGACCGGAGAAGGCTGCCCCCGGGTGCCGCCCACAATATTCGCTGGAGCGGAGAAGTCTACGGTGTGCATGTGGACCGGTACCGCAAGCGGCTCCTGCCAGAAACATCCTGATCTTTGATATGCCCGCGGAGGCTTTCCGTTCGCCAATCGAACGGAAAGCCTCCGGTATCTTCCCGGGAATGAGTCGGGAACCTTCTCTTTACTCCTCGTCGAAATCCACACCTAGACGCGCCCACTGTTCGGCGGCTTCCTTCTCGCCCGCTGCGATCTCCGCGTCGGTCCAGGGCTCGATCACAAGCGATTCGGCAACGAGCTGCCAGATGTATTTCACCTCGTACTTGTAGTCCTTGTAGAACTTGGGAAGCCTTCTCATGATCTGGTCGCGGCAGTTCGAACAGCCCACGACAACGACCTGGGCGCCACTCTCCTCGATTTGTTTGTATTTCATCCGCCCATGATAAGCGGAATCCTTCTCGTAGGGCATCGGCCAATTTCCACTCCCCGCGCCACAACAAAAGTTGTTCATTCGGGTCGGTTCGAGCTCAACGAACTCATCGACGCATTGCTGAAGGATCCAGCGAGGTTCGTCGAAATAGCCTTTGCCGAAATTGCGCGCCAGCTCGCGGCCGTGTTTACAGGAGTCGTGCCACGTGAATATCTTGCCCGCGTTTCGGCTCTTATCGATCTTGATTCTCCCTGTTTCAAGAATCTCCTTGAGGTAGTCATAGAGATATATGTGGTTTATCTGATTGTTCGGATCTTCGAGAACGCACTCTTTCATTCCTTTACGGCAGCCGTACGACCCGCCGCCGCAATCGGGCATGATCATGCGGCCGACGTGATACTGTTTCATAAAATCGATCTTCCGTTGGGCGAGAGTTTTGCTCGCCTCGTAGTTTCCCGAAAATATCCCCCAATCCACAGCTTCCCAGTTCTCCGACGGAACAGTCCAGTTTTCCCTCGCAGCGTAAAAGATCCTCCACCACCATTTCATGTCCTCATTGTCCGAGAAGACTTCCTTGGAATTGGGGAAGAAGAGAGTATCCGCATCCTCCCGATCCACGGGCACGTAGAATCCTGGACACTCGTCCTGGGCAAGCTCGCGCCCGAGGTCCGACAGGAGGAAGAAGTAATCTTCCTGGGGAATCGCCATGTTGTTGCCTGTGTTCAAAACGTTTAGAACACCCTTGTGTAGAATCCCCGGCACCTCATCGCGTGGTCTCAAGTGTCTCAAGTACCCCATGATCCCAGCGATGTCGATTTCCATGGGACACCCATGGACACAGCGGCCGCAGCCGGTGCAGATCCAGGGGAACTTCGACTGGACGACCTCATCGCCCATCCCCAACACGAGCATGCGCAAAGCCTTCCGCGTGTCCCACCCTACCATGTCCGGATTTCCGGTAATCGGGCAGCCATTGGTGCAGGTACCGCAGGTCAGGCACAGGTTCAGATCAAATTTCTGCAGGTATGCTTTGATCGGGTCCTTCAGTCTCGGATTCAGAATCGTTTGTTCCATCTAACAGTCCTTTCATTGACATCGCTTCTCTGGTTCCTTCGTTGCACCATGGCCCCATCTCAGGTCTTCTCCCCGCCTGCCTCCTCATGGCTCCATCGAGTCCGGCACAGCAGGACTCACTCGCAGGAAAGACTGCTTCACACTGCGGGGCCTCCGCATCGGAAGCATGCACGCACAGCGCTATCCCATCAAACATTCGTTGCCCATCGGGCTGATACAGCTCGATGCCAGACCCATCCGGAGGCACTGGACTTCTCCTTGGGAAAGCCACACGTGTAGCGTGGGTGAAACCCGGAGAAGCACTGATGGCCTCCCACACCCAGCGCGCACGTTCGGCCGTCCAAAGGGGTCAACGTCGACCAGCCCGCCAAACGAGTCGAGAAGGTTTATGAGCGAGACAAAGTGGAATTCGAATCCTGAAGGCTATGGGAAGATCGTAAGAAGAACTCGTAAGGTCTGGCCCTGCACCCGCCAAACACGGGAAGAATCGCAAATACGGCCTCAGGCCAGGCTATCCCTTGGGAACATGGTTGCTCTCCTCATAAAGCGCAATTGACAATCGGTGTGTAATATATGCTGGGATCGTCATTCCGTCAAGTTGGAATGGCCAACGATTACATCCCCGGTATAAAGATCGACAGCATCTTGTGGGGGGGGCGGTCGGTATGACGCAAATCTCCAGGAATGAGTGAGAATGGCCACGGTCCTTTCCTTGCGGGATTCAGTATTGCAGGAATTCTTCGCAGGTGCGTGAAGTGAGACCGTGGCCGCGCCATTGATGAACGGGGGAGCAGGTTCCTGGCCCTGCTCAGCCTCTGCGGGCGTTACGACATCCAGACGAGGGCTACCCTACCAGCTCCTCGGAACATCGGACGACATCGCTGACAAAATTAGCCAGAGCAAAGGTAAAAGGACTGCTGTTTTCGCGCTCAACCAGGGCGCGTCCCAAATCGGAGGCTTCCACCACGCGCGGGTCGAAGGGCAGAGATCCCAGGAAACGCACGTTCATTTGCTCGGCGGTTTTCTTCCCACCGCCCTGACCGAACAGAGGGCTCTCCTGGCGACAATGGGGACAAACATAGCCGCTCATGTTTTCGACCAGTCCCAGGATGGGCATCGCCATCTGGTGGCAGAAATTGATGGATTTGCGAACGTCTGCGAGTGCAATCTCCTGGGGCGTCGTGACGATGACCGCACGGGTACCTGAAATCGTCTGGGCTACACTGAGGGGTTCATCACCGGTCCCGGGCGGTGAATCAATCACCAGATAATCCAGCTCTCCCCATTCGACTTCGGAAATGAACTGTTTGATGACGCCGTGTTTTACGGGACCGCGCCAGATAACAGCCGAATCCCGATCGTCCAACAGACACTCAATGGAGACCACCTTTACACGATCGTTGTAATCATGCGGCACCAAAGCTTTCTCTTGTTCATTGAAACGGAACATCCCGGAGATGCCCAGCATCCGGGGTATGCTGGGGCCGTGGAAATCAACATCGAGCAGTCCCACCCGGTATCCCAAACGGCCCAGACCGAGGGCGAGGTAGGTGGCGACACTGCTCTTGCCGACTCCGCCTTTGCCGCTCATGACGATGAGTTTGTGCTGAATGTGCGAGAGCCGGTCCTGAACTTTGGCATCGTCGATTGCTTCTTCGTGATGCTGGTGAGCACAGGAGTTTCCTGCATTTTTCTGACTTGCTTCCATTTCATCGATCTCCAAATTTTCTGTATAGAAAAGTCTTTCGAGTAAGTCGCCTTCCGCAGTTGGTCGGGAGAGAGCAAGGGTGGAGTCGGCGTCTGCATGTTGACAGTTCGAGCTTGCCCTCCTCTCTCCCAACGGTTTGCATGAAGAATGATCATGGGACCGGGTCAGGTATCTGAGGATGGATAACGCGCCCAATCGCTATACAGCATAGGGCAAGAACAATGCCAATTGGATCAATCGGACTTTCCATTGACTTCTTTCATCCTTCTTTCAGCAGAATAGCGGTTGGCAAAGGCACACTGGGGGCAAAATGCACCCCAGGACATGACCGGAACGGTGCAAATTGTTTCTTGCTGTTGAGGCAAGGCTTTTACAATTTGGGAGAGATCATGTTCGGTGCCGGTCGCATCGCGTAAAGAATTGGCACTGTTCCTGGATGCTTTGAGCCTGGCGCAAGCTTTGCTATCTCCCCGGAAGAGTTGGCGGGGGGCAACGTCTTGAATTTTTGCAGGAGAAGTGCCCGTTGAATTGGTCAGGGCGGCAGAATGATGAAAGCATGCGAAGTAAAGGGAAAGGATACGGTTCCTGAAGTAGCGGAAGGGCTTTCTGCAAGCCTGGAAGATTACCTTCAAGTGATCTTCCGCCTGGAGGAATCCAACCGTGTGGCTCGTGCCAGGGATATTGCCGATCGGATGAGCGTTCAGCGCGCTTCGGTGACTGGAGCGCTGAAGGCGCTGGCTAACCGGGGGCTTATCAACTATAGTCCATATAACCATATCTCCCTTACCAATGAAGGACGCAATATTGGGCGGGACATCATTCATCGTCACGACATACTGAGGGAGTTCTTCATGTCCACCCTGCAGCTCAATCCGGAACAGGCCGAAGCGAACGCCTGCCGCATCGAGCACGCCATCGACTCCATTGCTGTTGACCGTCTGGTCAAGTTCCTTGAATTCCTCAGATTTTGCCCGCGCACCGGCATAAACTGGTCGGATGCCTTTGCCCTCTTTTGCCAGAGAGGCGCACGGGCATCGAGTTGCGGGGAGTGCCTCAAGGCTTTTCTCGATGGAATCGATTGAGTTCATTTGGCATGCATGATGGAAACGGATCGGGAGTTGGGTGATGAGCGCCTATGATTTGCTGAGATATTTGGACTGGTTCCAATCCTGCGTTGAAGGATTTTACTTCGGTACGCGCGAGGATGTGGCCAACATCGATCTGAAAAAAGATCATTCCTTGAGGGTCTTGCAGGAGGCAGAAATGATTGCCGCTTCCCTCCAGGTCGAATCTCCGTTGGCGGACATCGTGCATATTACAGCCCTGTTTCACGATGTGGGGCGTTTTCCCCAGTATCGGCAATTCAAAACTTACAATGATCGCCAATCTCTGAATCATGCCCGCCTGGGTGTCACAGTCCTTCGCGGCGCCGACATCTTGGATGGACTCTTGCCGGAGCATCGACGGTTGGTGCTTGGCGCCGTCTTTTTGCACAACCGCCCCGTTCTTCCCGACCGGCTGTCTGTTGCACAATCCGTAATAGTTCGCATCATTCAGGACGCGGACAAGCTCGATATCATCCCGACCGTAATGGCCAACCTGGATCCGGCAGCCCCTGCCAACCGGGTGGTGTCCCTGGGGCTTTCACCCGACTCGGAGCATTATTCGGAGGCTGTCTATAGAAAAGTCGCCATGCGCCAGCCCGTGGATATGAACGAGATGGTCTGGGTAAACGATTTCAAGCTGATGCTGTTGGGCTGGCTGCCGGCCCTCAATTTCCCGGCCAGCCGCAAGGCGGTTCTGGAAAGAAGGTATACTGAGCGCCTCCTGGCCATCCTTCCGGCCCAGGCAGAACTGATCGCTCTGGGAGAAGACATTCGGTCACACCTGCTCATCGGGATGTAGGCTCCCTCAAAATCCGCTCCTTCCCCATCCTCGGAGTCAACCGGGACGAAGGCTTCACCTCCTCAAATGGCACAGGCCTTGCTTTATCATAAGGGATCGAGCACCCTGGGCAAGTGCTGAGTACCTGCCGTAAAACCGGCACCTGCTCGGACGGGCGGCGGAAAATTAAGGAGATCATTCCTGCCGAGGCATTCTGTTTCATGCCACTATCAGCCGGCATGGGGGACGAGGATTTCATCTGATGTGCGATTATAAAATTGTGAGAGGGCATGGGGCAACAAGAAAAAACGCTCCATCTTTTATCTATGAGATATTGCACGGAGAGCCAGGTTTTTTGACCGGCAGGACAACCACCCATGGACAGAAGTTGTGGAAGGGCATCTCGGTTGATGAACACCTTCCAATACAGGCCTTGGATGAACTGGACCGGATAGGGGCCATTGAACTACGGGCTTCGTGCGAAGGCTCTGGTCTGGAACGTCCGACATTCCTCATCTTCAGGTTTAGAGGTGAAGAGGATCTCTGGAAAATATCCAATTTCGTCAAGGGGATGAATGCCGTTGGAGACGCCAGATGCGGTGCTGAAAGAGGCGCCATGGGATTGTTCAGAATCGGCGTAACAACTTCATTATGGTACGAAAAGAACCATCGGGAGTTTGAAAAATGGTGGCTGGAATTGCCGCTGAAGATTCGGATCGTTTTGGCAGTTGTTGAGACGCTGGCCGAAGTGCTTCCCAAAACCTCCACTTTCTCCATGGTGTGACGGCTCTCCAGCGCATGGCAGTGGGAAAAGGCGACGGGGACGCCTGAGCCGGGTCCTGGCGTGGCTGTTATCGTTGGGTGAGGGGCATCGTTTGGTGACATTCGAAGGGATGATTCTCTCCAGGTAATCTTATAGGATGTGACTTCTATGACTTGATTTCAGGCCAATCAGGATCCTGCGCGATTTCAGACAACAATTCTCTCAAGGTCGCTGTTTGCGTGGTGATAACGTCAATTCCGAGGGCTTCCAGTGCGTAGCCGGCCCCTTTGCCTTCGAGCGCCACCCGCGTCCACACTTCATCGATGCCCAATTCGGACAGAAATTCGGCGGCCCTCACCCCGCGGTGACGCTCAAGATTCCTGAAACCGTTCGCAACGAAGGTCTCAAGGGCAACATTGCCGGTGCGCATCTCCTTTTTGAGCACAGCAAAGAACGGCGCTTCTCCGAAATGCTCGGACAAAGGGCAGTCGAGTCCTGGCCGGGTCTCTTCCGGAGGGGTCACCGGGGTGGCGATTTCCACAAATTCTTTTTGCTCCGGTTCGTAATGAATAAGAATTCTGTCTATGTCGGGCCATCGGTCCAAAATGTCTTCTTCAAGATGGGAAACCACAGCATGAGCGTCACGCAGAAGCCTCGCTTCCACTCTCACCTCAGCTTCCACGAATTTGTACCTTCCCGAGCTCCGGCCGCCCAGCGAGGCAACGTTAGTGATGAGAGGATGGCTTGCCAGCACGGCGCGTATTTCATTCAGCGTGGCGTAATCGAGAGTGGCATCCAGAAGAACTTTGAGGGAACCAATCATTATGGTCAGTCCCATGTGTAGGACCAGCGCTACAACGAGAATCGCAGCGTATCTGTCCAGGGGAAAACCCAAATGGGTACCAAGAATGGCTACGAGTATGACCAGGGAGGAAAACATGTCGGTCGCGATATGTTTGGCATCGGCCACCAGGCTGGGTGATCCTGCCTCCAGGCCGGCTTTCAATTCGTATCTTGAATAGAAATACGCCACGATCAGCATGAAAACAATGCCGGCAACCGCCGGGCCAAGATTCCTGATCGCCCCGGTATGCCCTGCATGGATGGCTTCTTTCGCGATTTCGTACGCTGCAAGGAAGATGAAGAAGGATGAGACCAGCGCGACAAGATTTTCAACCTTGTACAACCCGAGGGGGAATGTCTTCGTCTTGCGATCCGAAATCAGGATTCCCCCCAGGACCGAAAGGGAAGATACCACGTCGGCAAGGGAATGAACGGCATCCGCCTTGAGAGCCATACTCCCCGACACTTCGTATAGAAAGTATTTGGCGCTCATGAGGAACCCGTTTACCAGGCATGACAACAGGGCGACTTTTACGCAGCTCTTCATGTGATCAAAGTGGTTCTTCTCGTCGTGCCCGGCATCTTCGGTGTCGTCCTTTCCCGCACGACGGCATGTCTCCAGGGTTAGTTCGATAAATGTCCTGCCCTCCACACTTGGGGCAGACCATCTGCCTGCCGCCTCCGAAAGACACCTCCCATCGGTAGTCGCACTTTCGACAATGAAACCGTCTGATGGGATCATCATTCATGGCGTTTTCACCATTCAATTTCTTGCCTTGGATTAGAAAGTAAGAACCCTGTCCGCTTCGATGGTCAACGCGTACAGATCGTCCATCCAGCCAATGGGACACGTGCTTGATCCCTCCAGACCGTGGGATTTCATGCACACCCCTCAGACGTAGAAATCTCCATCAAACTTTTGGAGTTGTTCCATGACGTTGAACTGCTCGTTGCTGTTTTGCTGAAAAAGGACCCCTTTGCCGAGCATAAAAACACTGACTTCATCGCCCTTCTTGACGGCTACATTTGCCAGCCTTACGGCATTGTAGGCAGTCTCAGCATCATCGGTAGAGATAACAAATAAAAGCTGCATATTGACTCCTGAATTCAAAATATTCAGGCATCATAGCCCAGCATAGTCTGGAGACTGGTGCTAAGCACAATGCGCCTGTAACTCAAGTAGATGGGTTGACGCGCCGGAAGGTTATTGCGGTGGAGGGTGATTGGCTGAAGATCATGCTCCACCTGGTTCAATTTTCTACTGATTCGCTCCTTTTCCCTGGCCTTGCCCCATTCCTTTGCCCATCCCTCTACCCATTCCTTTGCCTGAGCAGAACTCATCTTTTGTTATGTACCCATGCCCGTTGACATCCATGGTCTTGAACATCTGTTCGGCATTGCCCCTGCGATGTGGAGCGGCCAGGAATTCGTCCTTGGTAACCTGCCCATCCTTATTTGTGTCCAGGGAATCAAAACGTTCCTGGCAGCCCAATCTTGGAGCACCTTTGCCCATCCCTCTACCCATTCCTTTGCCCGAGCAGAACTCATCTTTTGTTATGTACCCATGCCCGTTGACATCCATGGTCTTGAACATCTGTTCGGCATCGCCCCTGCGATGTGGAGCGGCCAGGAATTCGTCCTTGGTAACCTGCCCATCCTTATTTGTGTCCAGGGAATCAAAGCGTTCCTGGCAGCCCAATCTTGGAGCACCTTGAGCACTCTTGCCTTGCCCGCTTCCCTGAGCAAACGCCAAACCTACGATGAAGAACACCGTTACTAATCCAACCATAACAGTAAGTTTTAAATGTCTCATAGTTTTCCCCTTTCTTGTTTCAATCATTCAGCCAGTTAATGTCCCAACAATCACAGCAATTCCCTGAGGTGCCCCTGAATGGCTCTTCGAGAGCGTGGAGGATTCATGATTTTGCGAACTTCCAAAGTGAAAGTCACACCAGTGGTTCGCAGAACCACTGGTGCTCCGGGAATTGCTGCAACACTCATTAGTTCGGTTTCGAGGCCGTTTATTTTTTCTTGAATGGGCAATGACGGGAACCCTTTTCACTGTCGGGCTGTAGTTCGGTGTTTCAATCGCAAAGCACAATTTCGTCCTCACCTCCATCGCATCGAGATCCCCCAGCGCGCGTTGAATGTTTGGAGACCGTGAGCTTGCGATTTCCTTCCGAAAGTCCCCACATTTCCTGATCTCAATGGGAGCAATCAGCGTGCCAGAATGCATGTGGGAGCCCCCAGAGTCGAAATCCCGGTCTGCTCGCCCAGCAGGAATTCCCGGAAGGAGGATTGCCCACAGAGTTCCTGTTCACGGATGCGTGCGGAAGTGCAATCTTCCGATCCCATCTGCGATGCATTCTCGATGATCTCCGGGAATTGCTTCCGTCTTGTCTTTGCCCTCCAAACCCTGGAAGGGCTTTTCCGGCGGAACAACATGCATCCATGGCGGGATCATTTCGCACCCACACCAATCTGCATCCTTCTACTGTGGCACGGACAATACCCGCGGAGGCCATGAGCCTGCTGCTGCTGGCATGTATTATGCTGCTGGGGATTATCAATGTCAGATGGGAGTCAGATACCGGAGCTTGCTCGGATCACAGTGAGATGTTGTTGAAGGAGTAGTCTCTACAAGTTGCTCTACATAGGGGCTTGCTTCAAATTACTCTTACTCGGAGGGATTCTTTAAGTCAAGGAGGAAAAGACATGCCGGGTGGAGACAGAACGGGACCGCGAGGACAGGGACCCATGACGGGAAGAGGTTTGGGGTTGTGTCGTGGTGCAGGGGAAGGTGGCCCGCCTGCAAGATACTACGGGTCAACCCGTGCTTTTGGGGCGGGTTGCGGGAGAGGCTGGAGACATTGGTATCATGCAACGGGGTTTCCGGGATGGGCCAGGGCGGGAAGGGGCGGATTCGGGGCTGTGGGCTACTCAATGTGGGCTCCGGAGGAGGAACTCACTAATCTCAAAGACTACACCCGCGGGCTTGAAGAAGCACTCAATGCCACCAGAGCGCGAATGGCTGAGCTTGAGAGAGCCCAGAAGGTTGAGTGACTGACGACGTGGTCCGGGAGCAGTGGAGAGGGGCTTCTGGACCAACGTGTTATTAGTAACTCATGTGTTGCGGAACGGATTCACCCTCTCGGAAAGGTGCCAGAATGAAGATTGCCATTTCAGCAATGGAACCAAATATGGATAGCGAGGTTTATCCCCGCTTTGGACGGAGCCAGTATTTCATCCTGATCGATCCCGAGACGATGCAGTTTGAGAGCTTGACAAATCCCAACATAGAGGCTTCAGGTGGTGCTGGAATCAGTACGGCTCAGCTCGTCTACAATAAGGGTGCCTCGGTGGTCATCACCGGAACAATCGGACCCAAAGCCCACCAGGCGCTCGCGGCAGCCGGTGTCCGCATGGTAACGGGAGTGAGCGGGACCATCCGTGATGCCGTTGCGAGCTTCAAAGCGGGCAGGTTGTTGGGTGAAGCTGATTCTGAAAGGGATGCAACAGCAGGTGGAGGTGCAGGAATGGGACGCGGCATGGGTATGGGTGGTGGCGGCGGAAGAGGTGGTGGTATGGGCCAGGGTATGAGTCGCGGTATGGGCCGTGGAATGGGATGCGGAGGCGGAAAAGGCATGGGAATGGGGTCTGGCCGTGGGGGAGGTGTCGGCAGAGCCGCTCCTCAGGACCGGGACGCTGCGCCGTGGTCCGACAGTATGCGACAGACGGGCGGTCAGGATGATCTGTCCCTTCTCAAACAGCAGGCAAACAAACTCGCTGAGGAACTCGATGGAGTCAGACGGCGCATCGAGCAGATGGAGAAGCAATAAGGTCAGGATAACGAAGGCCAATTTGCAAGACTGCGCACCAGGCAAATGAGTGCGAGAGGTGAAGGCGTTTAGTTGTCCGGTGTGCCGAGTGGAGAAGCGGTGAGGATTGGGAAATCATGAAAGATATCTGCCATACGTTACAGGAAAAGGCCTACGAAGTGGCCGAGGCCAATAAGCTCTTACAGGAAACGGTAACAGTGACGGCGAAGGTGCTGAGCACGGAAGAGGCCATCGGGAACCCCGAGGAAGATGATCTTCCGCTCCAGAAAGGGAGGGATCGACTTATGGAGGCGGAGTTCCTCTACAAACCCATTGGCGTGATCCGTAGCGAACATCATGTTGCGGCGAAGACACCTATCCAACCGGCCTATGCGAAAGGCTGCAAGGGGCGGGTGGAAATCTTCCCCGAGTTCGCGAAAGGGCTGCAAGACCTGGATGGGTTTTCTCACGTGTATCTGATCTATCACCTCCATCAGGCGGGATCTGTGAAGTTGACGGTCAAGCCGTTCCTCCAGGACGTCGAGCGGGGCGTATTCGCCACAAGAGCGCCTTGTCGCCCCAACGCCATTGGGCTGAGCGTGGTTGACTTGGTGGGTTGCGAAGGCAATGTGCTTTATCTTGAGGGAGTGGACATCCTGGACGGCACCCCGCTTCTGGACATCAAGCCGTACACGGCCAGATTCGATCGCATCGAGACGACGCGGAACGGCTGGCAGGACGAAGTGGACGAGGAGACCGCTCAGCGGCGCGGTCGGCGGGGATATGAAGGATGAAAACGTCTCTGGATTGCATTCCCTGCTTTGTCCGTCAAGCCCTGGACGCTGCAAGGCTCGTGTCAACGGTTACCGCCGTCCACGAGCGAATCCTTCGGGAAGTGCTGCAATGGGCCAGCGAAATGGACCTGAATCAACCGTCCCCTGTCATGAAGCAAAGGATCCATCGGCGTCTTCGTGAGATCGTTGGCCGGGAGGATCCTTACCGCGATGCGAAAGAGCAGCAGAACCGCATGGCCATGAGTCTCCTTCCCGAGCTGAAAGCTGGTATTGAGGCCGCGTCAGATCCGCTGACCATGGCGGTGCGCATTGCCATCGCAGGGAATGTGATCGACATGGGAGTGAACGGCAACGTGACGGAGTCCAGCGTACGCGAATCCTTAAGGAAAGCCCTGACAGAACCTTTCGTTGGGGAGCGGGATGGATTTCACAAGACCATCATCGAAGCCCGACGCATTCTGTACCTGGCCGATAATGCGGGCGAGATCGCCTTCGACCGCCTGCTCATCGAACAGCTTGCACCAGCGCGGGTGACCGTGGCAGTCAGGGGCGCTCCAATCCTCAACGACGCCACCATGGCCGATGCGCGGGCCGTTGGACTTCACGAAATCGTCGAGGTCATCGACAACGGCTCGGATGCTCCGGGCACGCTACTCAGCGATTGCAGTCAGGAGTTCAAGCGGCGATTCGCCGAGGCTGACCTGATCCTTGCCAAAGGACAAGGCAACTTCGAAACGCTCAGTGATAAGCCTGACAACATCGTTTTTCTTTTCAAGGCAAAGTGCCCCCTGATTGCGGAGCACGCGCGAGTACCGCTCGGATCTCATGTATTTGCAAGGTCTCGAACCGGATTTGTAGACTCAGGAGATAGTTGGGATGCCAGGATATGACGGAACCGGGCCGCGCGGTCATGGTCCCATGACAGGCGCTTACAGGGGTTATTGCATACTGAAAGAACCCCGGACCTGCGGCGACGCTCTCACAGGATTTGCCGGTTTGACAGGGAAGCCGGTGACGTTTTCGCCTGTTTCTTCGTTGGATGATATCGCATCCTTACACTTCAGGGTTCGTCAAGTTCAACTTGCCATCCAAGGCATTCATCGGCGCATCACGATCTTAGAAGCCATCAAACAGGGAAATTGCTCGTGGAATCGCTGCTGCAATGTCAGGGGCTCTTTCTGATCCCGGTCGAAAAGACCATGAATCTGAAGAACTCCGGTGCAAGCGTTTACGCAAGGGAACTCTGATGAACATCAGACATGAAGTACTACCGTTTGTTGGCATCGTCGCTGCTGTGGGTGCATGTGCGGGACTTCTCCTGCACGCCATCATGTCGGGTGCAGTGTTTGCTTTATTGGGAACCGTTTGTCTCCTCCTTTTCTTTCGGGACCCGAGTCGGACCCCTCCGCCGGATGCAGCGGCGATTCTCAGTGGCGCGGATGGTCGTGTGATGTCCATAACGCGACTGGCGGAGAACACATATCTCAACGCCGAGTGCGTACGAATCAGCGTTTTCCTGAGCATTTTCGACGTACATGTAAACCGGTCGCCTCTTTCGGGGCATTCGAAGTTCATCGGGTATTTCCCAGGCAAGAAGCTTTTTGCCTTTCGGGAGAAGTCGTCTGAGATGAACCAGCATAACAAAATTCTGATCGAAGGATTACAAACGTGCTGTTTGATTGCCCAGATCGCGGGGCCGGTCGCCCGGCGTGTCGTTTATTGGCTGAGCCATGAGATATCGATACCGGTCAAGGCGGGTGACAGAATCGGCATGATGAAATTCGGGTCGCGGCTTGACATTTATTTGCCGTTGGCTGATATGGATGTATTGGTCAAGCCCGGTGACAAGGTTCGCGCGGGAGAGACGATCATAGCACGGATAAAATCGGTTGAAATCGAGGAGTCGAGATGATCTCGTAAAATTTTATGGAGGTCTGAGTCATGCCAACCTACGAATATGAGTGCGAGACCTGCGGCCTGGAGTTCGAGCGGCGGCAGGCCATTACCGAGCCGCCCCTCACGGAGTGCCCGAAATGTCGCGGAAAAGTCCGGCGGCTGGTCAGTGGCGGCGCCGGTTTCATCCTCAAGGGAGCCAGCCATGGCCAAATCGGACAAAGCAGGCAATCGTGTTCCTTAGAGGAGGTTGGCAAGACCTGTTGCGGGCGGGAAGAGCGTTGCGGAAAGCCTCCATGCGGAGGAGAATCATGAACGCAAGCAGCTTCCGATAATCATATGGGGCCTTTTGTCGCGGCGCGAGCATGATGATCGCTGGTGACATGGGTCAGCACCCTCAAGGACTTTTGACCGAGCAGGGCATGAAGGTGTTGGTGGGTGCCCCGCTGAAACGACGGAGAAACTGGTGGCGGATTTCTTGGCAGGAACGCTGCAAGTGGGTGAGAATGTTTGTGACCGCTGAAGCTCCCGAGACTATCAGCGCCCGCAATGGTCACAGCCGCTGTGTGCTTTGTGGGAACCTGAACCCAAGATCGCTCAATCTGTCTTTCCAGGCTGCAAGAGACGGCTCCGTTAGAACGCGATTCAAGGCTCACGCTGAACTCCAGGGATATGACGACCTTCTTCACGGAGGCGTCATTGCCTCGTTGTTGGATGCGGCGATGACGCATTGCCTGTTTCATCATGGAGTTCAGGCGGTCACGGGGGATCTTCACGTTCGGTTCGTGCAGCCTGTTTCCTGTAATGTTTCTCTGGAAATTCGCGCCTGGGTGCTGGTTTCCTATCCGCCCCTGTATCGTCTCAAGGCGGAAATTATTCTTGAGAAACGTGTCATGGCTTGGGCTGAGGGCAAATTCATGCAGCGTCAGGTGCTATAATGACATACACCAATGCAAAGGTCACGATTCTGGTCGACAATCGGGCCACTGAAGGGCTTGTTACCGAACATGGCCTATCGTTGTGGATAGAAACCGAAGGCAAGCATATCCTTTTCGATACGGGGCAAGGAAGCGCGCTCGAAAACAACTCCCGAGAACTTGGCATTGACATGGGCCAGACCGATATCCTCGTGTTGAGTCATGGGCACTACGACCACACCGGTGGAATTCCTCAAGTCCTTGAGCAGACCAGGAATCTCGACGTTTACTGCCATCCGGGAATCGTACTTCCTCGCTACAGCATCTTGAACGGAATGCCAAGACCGATTCAAATACCGCGTAAATCCATGGAGGCTATCGACCAGTTGTCCTTGGAACATCTTCACTGGATTCAACAACCGGTTTTGCTGTCCGCTAAAATTGGCGTAACCGGTCCCATCCCCCGAGAGACAAGCTTTGAAGACACTGGTGGTCCGTTCTACCTTGATCCACAAGGAAAGCGCGCAGATCCGATTGAGGACGACCTTGCCCTCTGGATCCGGACGGAGGATGGAGTGGTCGTTTGTGTCGGTTGCTCCCATGCCGGCCTGGTGAACACCTTGAACCACGTTCGACGTCTAAGCAATGGTCTGAGGATTCGAGCCGTCATCGGGGGGCTTCATCTGGGTAACGCCAGCCGTGACAGGCTGGATCAGACCGTAGCCGCGTTGCGGTTTTTTGAACTGGAAGTGGTGGTCCCTTGCCACTGCACTGGTGAACTTGCTGTTGCTGTACTTCGGAATGGTTTGGGTGATCGCATATCGCCAGGAGCGGCCGGGATGACCTGTCAATTCTGAGGCAGGCGTCAACAGGCGAGAAAATGCATTTTGACGCTGCTTCCAGTCCACCGCAAGATGTTCGCATCTTCATGGCAGCCGTCAAATGGCGATAATGCCCTGCTACACTCTCTTCTGACTGCCAGCAGAGACCCGGTCACTTGCGGCAGATCATGATCTTGGAGCGGCCCGAGGGGCTGGTCGCCTTCTCGACCTTGCTGAAGTAGCTTTCGAGCATGGTCTTCTCGTGTTTGAGGATGGAAAGGGCTCTTTTTGCTCCCATCGAAGTCATGCGAACATAGAATAGAGTGCGCACCAATGGGTTCTCTGGTACATCGTGCTCCATCATGAGAAAAGCTTTTCCCGGTTTGAGGACCCGCAGTATTTCCTGCAGAACCTGTTTTCGGTTCTCCTCCTTGAGTTCATAGAAGGCATGAGAACAGGTCGCGGCATCAAAGCTGCTTTCAACGAAAGGCAGATGGGCCGCATCAGCCTCCACCAGGCAGACGCTTTTGAATCCTTGCGTTTTCTGACGATTCGCTGCCAACATTCCCCTGGAAAAATCAAGGCCAACCACTGAGCCGGTCGGTCCGACTTTCCAGGCCAGATGTGGCAGGAGGGAGCCGGTGCCCGTGCAAATATCTAAAACCCGTTCCCCTTCTGTGACCGGCACCACCTCTGCAAGATACTGTCTCACAATACTCTGCGCATCGCTGGAGTGGAGGGCAACAAATCTATCGTAGAAGCGGGAGAAGAAGTTGTAATAGGATCGTCTGAAATTTCTCATGGGGCCTTAGCTCATTTCCGCAAACACGATTCGAAACAGCGAAAGGAAACTCACCGCCGACAGGTTCAATATGCTGTGACAGCAAAATGAGTGCCGTTCGGGAGAGCCGTGTAAGATCCTGGTTGAAAGGGCCCAACTCCGTTCGAGCTGAGCTCTGATCTAAGGGCAACTGTGATAGAGCAGTATCAAGGGAATGGGGTTATTTTGTTCCCTCCTTCAGCAGTGTATCGGTCGAATTCGCATCCATTCCGCCCCGTTCCAGAGACTGGCTTGGATTCCGTGCACGCTGGAAATCTATATCATTTCAATAAGGTCCCGGACAAGCCGTGAAACCTGGAACGGGTATTGCTTCATTAACAGGATTCGGGTCCGTTGCAGGGTTTGTCCCTCCTGTGCGGGCATGATCACGGCAATTGGCTGAAAATGATTGACATTCGGATCACAGAGGAAAATCATGCAAAAGAGGTCGCGGCAGGCAGACGAACTTGAGGCACTGATCAGTGGCGTGACTCATAAATCCTACGGGACGAAAGATGTCCAACCGACTTCCCATTTTGTAAGGTTCGGGAGCTTCCCCGGGGCGACGTCTTCGGCCAGGGTCACCGGTCCGTGTGGGGAAACGATGGAGATCTATCTTATGATCGATGGGGATAAAATCACGGACGGCTCTTTTTTCACGGATGGATGCGGCCCCAGCATGGCCTGTGGAACTGTCGCCGTGATGCTGGCGTTGGGAAAGAATCTCGATGACGCGGCCATGATCGAAGCGGACACGCTCCTGGGCATTATCGATAACCTTCCCGAGGACCATCTCCATTGTGCTTCTCTTGCAGCGGCAACAATGCAGACGGCGATTCACAATTATTTGGCCAAACCGGAGCATCGACACCATCTGGCGATGCCCTTGCCGGAAGAGTCGGAAGAATAGGAACAGGTGCGGGCTGGTAGTCGCTCGCTCGCAAACCCGTGTGGAGAAATCAATGGAGAAACTGCTCATCATCGGCTGCAAGAAAGCCATGGACGATGTCTGTATCGGGTGTTCACGGTGCCTGATTGGGTTCAACCGCAATGCTGGCGAGTTCGGCCGCTACCAGGGAAGTGAAGCCGTGATCATCGGTCTGCTCAACTGCGGGGACTGCCCCGGTGCGGCCATCGTGACGCGATTGGCGCAGATCAATCTATGGAACAAACCGATGGAGGAAAAGGTCACCAAGATTCACATCGGTCCCTGCATCACGGATCACTGTCCGCATCGTGAAACCCTTATCAAGAAAATCCAGGACAAGTCCGGTGTTGAAGTGATCTTGGGGACTCACCCTTACAAACCTGAGAACATTTTCGCCTGATGAGATCAAGGAGAAGCTGGATGGCGGCGACACAACCCCAATGTGCGCTTTGCCCTTATGATTGGTCAGAGAGGTTTTGTCGCCGTGACCATGGGAAAGCTCCCAAGAATTGCCCGTCGGTCTGTCATCAGGACCTGGTGGCCGAGTCCCTTCAGACGCTTCAGTCTCCGGAAATCCTTGAATTCGCAAGGCAAACCTCTATCCAGGAGGCGGAAGGCTATTGCGGCCGGGAAAAGGGTTACCAGTCAGTGCGGCCAGCCAAACCCCGCATCGTTGAAATCATCGAGTTTGCCAGGAAAATGAATTACCAGAGGGTTGCGCTGGTGTTTTGTGTCGGGTTGCGTCGCGAGGCCTCGATTGTCCATGAAATCTTCGAAGGCCAGGGGCTGGAGGTGACTTCTATCATCTGCAAGGTGGGGAGGATTCCGAAGGAGGCCATCGGCCTGAGCGACGACCAGAAGGTGGCTCCAGGTAGCCATGAATCCATGTGCAATCCCATTCTCCAGGCACTGGTCGCCAACCGTCAGAAATCTCAGTTCAACGTGCTGCTCGGGTTGTGCGTCGGACATGATTCCCTCTTCTTCCGCTATGCCGATGCTCCCACCACCGTATTGGCGGTTAAAGACCGCATGTTGGGACACAACCCCCTGGCAGCGGTCTACGAGTACGAGAGCTATTACCGTTATTTGAAAGAGCCTCTCGAGTAGGACCCTCGGAATTTCACCACCCCTATGGATGATCTCCATGTGATTTCTGGCGGTTATTCAATCAGAGGGCAGCAGCGTTCAATCTGTTCTTGCCGCCGACATAGTGACAACCAGTGTGCTCGACGCGCTGGATCTTCTCATCCATCCCTTGAGGCTTACCGCAACCCTTCGTACGTGAGGCGGGTTGCCCGGTTTCCGGAAGTCGGCCGAGCTTTCGCTTCGACCGTCTTTTCCGATATTCGCCAGCACCAAACCTCCCTTCGCTTATACCCGAAATGGCATCGGAATTTTCACGAGTTGAGACGCAAAAACATCGAATATTCCGATTGGACTGATCGTAAAACGACAGCTATAGACTACCATGGAGGTGGCTGGCCGAGACAATTCCATCCGATCCATTGCACCGATTTCGCCACGCTTTGCGCACGCCACGCCAGGTACGTGAAGGCTTGCCCGGGATGTGCTGGCAATCGACCGGTGGCGAGACGTTGAGTCCAATGCGCGTGACCGAAAGCAGGGGCATCGCGTTTGGTGTGCCCGAGGAAACCCTCTACGAAAGGGGATATGCCCCAATGGATCTCTGCTTCGTATGTCCCCTGAGCGGAAAGGGGTACACCTCCGGAAGCTGGCGAATCATCGGTGAATTGCGCATGGAAGAGGACATGCATGGGAATAGGAGGCTCAAGGGCAAGGTGGAGGTGGATTGTCCTCACTGCGAGGGCATGCATGCCTGTTCAACGGAGGAGTTGGTCTGCCCCTGGTCTCAGGCCGGAGGATGATGACATCTACTGAGGAGGCGAAAGTGGAAAGAACCAAGAATCTTTTTGCGACGCAAGCGGGCATCATCGCGGTTGGCGTGCTCATAGGGGTACTGGCTTCCTTGCTGCAGAAGCTGGGCAACCCTGGTAACATGGGCATTTGTGTGGCCTGTTTTGACCGGGACATCACAGGCGCTCTGGGCATGCATCGGGCTGAAGTGGTACAGTATCTCCGGCCGGAAATTCTGGGTTTTGTTCTGGGTTCGTTCGGTGCCGCTCTTGCTGCTCGTGAGTTCAAATCAAGGGGAGGTTCGGCGCCTTTTGCCAGATTCGTTCTGGGCATGACCGCGATGATTGGGGCGCTTGTCTTCCTCGGCTGCCCATGGCGCACCCTGCTCCGCCTGGCGGGGGGCGACGGCAATGCTCTGTTCGGGTTGGCAGGATTGGTGGTTGGGGTATGGATCGGCACCCTCTTTTTCAAACAGGGCTACAGCCTGGGTCGCAACTACAAGCAAAGTTTCGGGACCGGGCTTTTGATGCCCCTCCTGATCGCCGGCCTTCTTCTGCTGCGCTTCATCTATCCTCCCGTTGAAGGTCAGGCTCAAAGCGGCGTGCTTTTCTATAGCTTGAAAGGACCGGGGGCCGCGCATGCGCCGCTCTTGATCTCCCTGGGAATCGGCCTGGTTGTGGGCTATGTCGCCCAGCGTAGCCGTTTCTGCACCATGGGGGCGCTACGTGACCTCATTCTCTTCAAACAGTGGCATCTATTTTCCGGCTTTCTGGCACTCCTGGCGGCTGCGTGGCTGACCAATTTGGTCGTTGGCCAGTTTCATCCCGGATTCGATAAACAACCCGTAGCCCACACACAGGCCTTCTGGAACTTCGCAGGCATGCTCGTAGCCGGTCTCTCATTTGCGCTGGCGGGGGGGTGTCCCGGACGCCAGTTATTCATGTCCGGAGAAGGGGACGCTGATGCCGGGGTGTTCGTTTTTGGAATGCTTACCGGGGCTGCCGTTGCTCACAACTTCGGCCTTGCCAGTTCGCCTGCGGGCATCGGCCCACATGGATTGGCTGCCGTTGTGGTGAGCCTTTTTTTCTGCCTGGTGATCGGTTTGAGCAACATCGAACGAACTCGCGCCTGATCGAGCGAAGGAGAATGACATGAGCGACATCGTAGATGCCAGAGGCCTATCCTGTCCTCAACCGGTTTTGCTGGCAATGGCAAGAATGAAAGAGAAGGCAAGCGGTGAGATCGAGGTCATTGTCGACAACGAGGTAAGTCGGGAGAACGTCGGCCGGGCTGCACGATCGCAAGGTTGGGAGATTCGGGATGAGCAGCGAAAGGGATGCGACTGCCATCTGATCCTGACACGCTGAGGGGTCTTTGCCGTGCTTTGGAAAAGGATCGTGGATTTTTCCAGAAGTGTCGTCGGAGCAGCCTGCGAGGGGGATGGACGGCGTGGTCGCAACCGTTCCGACAAAGGCATCCTGGTCTTTCATCACACCAGTGAGGTGATAAGGGCGGAGTCCCTTCTTAATGAGACCGGGTTCCAAGTTTTGGTGAAGGGTCCGCCTCCTGACCTCCGCACAGGATGCGACTTGGTGATCGAATTCTCTCTGGTTGCCCAACTGAAAATATCAGTCGTGCTCGACAACGCACGGATCATCCCCCTAAAGATCCTACCCCTGCAAGACCTTCTTCTTGAACCTGTGAACCTGTACCAGGTCAAAGATTTTGGTGACTATTTGATGGTGCGCGCTGCCAATATGAAAATGACGATCGATAAGAGAGACCTGCAAATTGTGAACATCTCCGGCGGAGGCTGTCCGGATGTGCCTTATCTGGCCGAAAGCCTTGTCGGCAAGACCTTGCGTGACGCACCTTCGCCCCGAAGCCTGGGGCATACTCTCTGCGGGTACGCATTGCAGCTTGCGTATGAGGAACTCTTGAGAAGATGTCCTGGTTGATTGTCGGCACCATCCCACGGGAGGATTTCCCCTTCTACGAAGGACCATGCCGGCTCGACGACGGTTGCCTGCACCTTGAAGGCCAAAGTCTCTCCGTTGCACGCGGCACTCCCGCACTGTTGGCAGCGGCATGCATAACGTCTCATGTCCTGGGAATCGAACCTCCACGGACCCTGCTCGCCGGGGATATCGGCCGGGGGGAAGGGTCTATCCTGATCTATCGATACCTTGCCGAAAAACTCCATATGCTCTCGCCGGAACTGCTCGTATACCACTACATGCAACCGGATGTGGACTGGCACAACCGAGTCCATCTGAGCACCGAAGGACTGGAGAACAAACCACTTTTGGTCGCCGATGCGGGATTCATGTATGTGGCGAAAATGAGTGGTTTTGCATCGTGTTACGACCTGTTCACACCCGATGCGGGCGAGCTTGCTTTCCTCGCCGATGAAACTGCGCCGCACCCGTTTTACACTCGGGGGTTTGTCCTGCAGGAAGAGGAACGGGTGCCCGAACTCATCCAGCGTGCTTATGAACACGAGGATGCTTCCCGATATCTGTTGGTCAAAGGGAGTTGCGATGTCGTAGCGTCGAAGGAGGGAATTCTCGATAGAATTTGGGATCCCTCTGTGGAATGCATGGAACCTATCGGCGGCACGGGGGACAGTCTGACGGGCATAGTGGGCGCCTTGATTGCCGGTAAATATCCCATCCTTCAAGCCTGTTCCGTTGCCGCAAAGATAAACAGGGTGATGGGCTTGCTCGCAGGACCAACCCCTGCTTCTACCATTGAAGAATTGCTTCGTTCATTGCCTGAGGCGATCAAGAGTGTTCCTGTGCGTTCGACTGAACCGACTTGTTGACTCAATGATACTTGGGGGGCAACGTGTCTTCGGAAGGTGCTTTCCAGATCGACACGAACCCCCTTCAGAGGATTTCTGAGGAAAGGTTTCTGAATTGAATTGTCAAAGAGAGTCGCGAGGCGGACGGAAGAAATACGTGACGGAGAAGTCGCCCATACGCCCTGCGTTGTCACTCCCGAAGCCTTCCAATCTCTCAACACCGCGACGGAAGAACCGGGCGTCGCGTGAAAAGCGGGGTGCACGGATTCCCCGCCCGGATCTTCCAGCACGCCTTGACCGCTGGTCAAGCCAACAGCGTATATACTTTGCGGCTGAATCGGTGAATGACGGGAGTCCCCATGCCGTGTCTCACGGCCTTCAAAACGCGCTCTTTGTCCACGGGAACGGTTCCCGCCAGCACGTGGACCGGTAAATGCCGAAAGGCCTCAGCCATCATGGGAGTGCTCGGCCCGATCATCACGACTTTCACTCCGGGAGCGAGCTGCGCGAGGACATCCTCCGTGCTGTCATTCAAAATAGACGTCGAAGTGAGCAGCAAAACATCCGCCCATCCACTCAACTTTTCATAGAACTTATCCCGTTCTCCTACGCCCTGAAATTCGTCCAATGCTTCGACTGTGGCGCCGCGATCGTTGAACATGTTCATGAGAGGCCGAAAGAATCCCACCATCGCTACCCGCGTTCCCTGACCGATATTAAAGGTGTCCATCCAGGTACGATCTGTTGTATCGTCAAGGCAATCATTTGCTTTTTGGTAATTCAAGGCATTGATGAGGGCGAGAGCCATGCTGCGGCGAAATGGATTTGAACTCTTGATTTCAGTCAATAATTCGATTGCCGGTTGACCTTCATAATCTCTATATCCTTTGCCCATTGCACAGCAGGTATTGTTTTCTATGTACGTAAAGGCGATGCCCATTCCTCCATCATCGGTAGTAACTGCAGTGTATCTAAGCCCTATAGAAAGACATTCCACTCTGGTGTTCTGAGCTTTTTCATAAGAATGATTGTAAAGTTCTTCAATCAGTTGCATGGCCAGGTATCCTTTTCATATTGGAATGTATCGAATAATGTGCTTTCTATGTGCGCTTCGGCAGGGAAAGATATCCGAAATTCAATCGTCACACCCCCAGAAATTGTGCACCGCAAAAACCCAAGAGAACGGTAAAAAAACGACGATTCACATTCATCTTGCAGTTCATTCCAAAAATCTGCAGGTCAGTAGCATAGGAGGGGGGCCTGATGCGTCAGATCCGTGAAACAAGAAAGGACATCACGCAATGACTCCGAGAATCTTCTTCAGCTTGCGAAGCAGGTCCTTCGCGTCACGCTCATCGGGCATGAGCGGCAGATGGCCGAGGATGCCAAGCCCTTCGCTCGCATCGTGAAACTCCTGCTCTGAGAGTGAACTGACCACCGCGGTGTTAACCATGGCGTTCACCACGAGCAGTTCCGAAACCAGCTTCAATGGGTCCCCATCCTGGGAGGAGTCGATGATCACGAGTTGAGGAGGGTTATCGCGTACAGCATTCAAGGCATCGGATTTGGAAGCAACCTGTTCGATGCGTACGTCACGGTCTGAGGAAAGACCATCGACAAACGAGCGGATTGTTGCCTGGCGGGTGGTGACCAGGAGAATGCGCAGCATGGGGTTCTCCTTTGCAGAAAGTTGAGGTCCTCTGCAGCATAGACCGCACAAGACTCCCCTATCGGCGATGGAAGGCGAGGCCGCAACACGGTGACATGGTGGACGCCATGCCGCGGGGTAAAACCACCTCGCCTTCCAACCGTCAGGGTTGAGTATCTTGCCCACAGGTTTGCCACAACAGGCTGGACTCCTTCGTCCGGAGTCCGTTACACTTCTTCAAGAGTGGTCAGGCCTCACGTAACGATCCGCCCGGCCGCGCAGGGATAGCATCCTCAGGTTCAAGAAACCTATTGACCGCCTCCACCGCCGCAGGTGAACTCAGTGGTAAATCTCGGCAGGCTTCCACCCAAAAAGGCGTTCACGGCATCTCCCACGGTCTGTGCGTCTGCGCCGTAAAAGACATCGATTCCCACCTGATTGAATCCCATGAGTGGCCGCATGCCCATGCCGCCTGCGATGAGGATGTTCACCCCATTCTGGGCCAGGTGATTGACCGGGGCCATGCACCCGCCCTGCTGGTGTGGAACGTTGGGCAGAGTACGGACCTTCTGAACCTGTCCGTCCGTAACTTCTACCAGGGTGTAAAGGTCGCAGTGGCCAAAATGTGCGCCAAGGGCCGAGTCGAGACCGCCGGGAATGGATGAAGGAATAGCAACGGTTACGCTCTTCATAGTCTTTTTCTCCTGATTCTGTCGATCGATTGCAGCGAGATGAAATGCTGCAGGCTGACGAAAACTCTATCCGTTTACTGATAGCAACGAAACACAGACACCTCTGTCGGCGCCAATACGTCTAACCGACAAGATTGGCCAGTTCCTCAATCCGTGCCCAGGCATTTCTGAGCTCACGACTGAAGTCCGTCTCCGGAAGTTCGGTAACGACGAGCCCTTGAACCATGGCTTTGGTAACGATCGCATCGTGGGGCAGTCGTGCGAGCACCGGGTACCCTCTGGCATGACAAAAGGCCTCAATCCGGGCTGTTTCGTCCAAATTGAGGTCGTGTTTGTTGACGATGACTGCAAAGGCAACCTGAAAGTGACTGCACAAATCGGCCACACGTTCCAGATCATGTCGTCCCGAAGGTGTGGGCTCGGTAACCGCTACCGCCAGATGAGTTCCCGAAAGGGAGCTGATCACGGGGCAGCCGATACCCGGCGCGCCATCGCAAAGCACCAGGTCCAGCCCCTTCGCCTTGGCCAATTCACGGGCTTGCTGCTTGAGCACCATGACCAACCGACCGGAGTTTTCCGCCCCCGGAATGAGCTGAGCATGGACCAGGGGACCAAACCGGGTGGACGACACGTACCACTGCCCGCAGTACTTTTGAGGAAAGCGGACAGCCTCCACCGGGCAAAAGGCCACACACACCTTGCACCCCTCGCACCGGAGGGGATCGACGACAAAACCTTGCTCCCCCTCCCGAATCGCTCCAAACCGGCAGAGCGAGGCACACAGGCCGCAACCGTTGCACTGCTCGCCATCGATTTGAGCCTCGTAACCCGAGCGAAAGTCCTCCTCCCGTTCCCGAGAGGGGCGGAGGAGCAGGTGGAGGTCAGGGGCGTCGACGTCCAAATCACAGATGACCTTGTTCTTAGCAAGGAGGGCAAAGGCGCCGGTAAGCGAGGTCTTGCCCGTGCCACCCTTGCCGCTGATGATGACGATCTCATGCATGGGCTACCTCCCGAGGGCGGTCCGGCCCGGCCAGATCGCGGATCCTGTCTCGCAAGGAAACAAAGGTCTCCTTCATCTCCGGAGATACTTCCGCAATGACCCTGCCGCGTGAATAAGCCTCGGCGATGGATCTCTCGAAAGGGATCTCTGCCAGGATTGGCAGTCCCTTCTCCCTGCAAAAGCGATAAATGTCATCATTGCCGATCCCAATCTTGTTGACCACGGTGCCCATGGGTTTCCCCAGGGGGGCAAAAGCCTCCCATGCCAGTTGAAAATCGTAGAAACCGAAGGGCGTCGGCTCGGTGACCAGGACGATCACATCGCTGTCGATGACGGCATTGACCGCTGGACAACTCACTCCCGGTGGAGCATCGACGATTGCATCCCGGGCGCTTGCCGCGATCATTTCGTTCAGCTTCGCCTTGACCAGGCGCATGAAAGGCGGGCTCATCGCCTCGCCGATGCGCAGCCGTCCCATGAGGAATCCGGCTCTGCCGGACTGTCCCCAACTGATCTCTCCCAGTTCCCGTTTGCCCGGCAAGAGCGCTTTCTCCGGACATACCAGGATGCAACCGCCACAACCATGACACATCTCGGGAAAGGTCAGCACGAGCTTGCCCATGGTACTTATGGCGTTGAACTGGCAAATGTCTGAACAGGAACCACAATAATTACACCGCGATTCATCTAAAACGGGAACCTCCAGGTAGGCGGGTTCGCTCCACTCGATGTTCGGGTGGAGAAAGAGGTGGAGGTTGGGCTCCTCGACATCGAGGTCGACAGCCAGCAACGGCCCATTCCAGACGTTGGCCAGAGAGGCGGTTACCGTTGTCTTGCCGGTGCCACCCTTGCCGCTCGCCACAGAGACGATCATCTTCCAGTCTCCCTGTTGGGTGTCCCGGCCACCTGAATCGCACCGCTCTTAAACCGTTCAACAGCCTCCCTTACAGTCAGCCCTTCCAGATTCTGCCCGATTTTAATGCCCGCGGCAGACAGTGCCCGAAAGGCCTTTGGACCCACGTAGCCGGTGAGCAACCAACTTGCGCCGGCCTCCGCGACCAACCGGGCAGCTTGTATTCCTGCGCCCTGGCTCATGATCTGGGATTGGCCATTGTCGATGTACCGGGTCTCCATGGTTTCGACGTCCACAACGACGAAACCGGCAGCCCTGCCGAAGCGTGAATCCATCGGACCATCGAGTCCGGGGCCTTCGCTTGTTATGGCAATTTTGCTCATACTATGCTCCTCTCCCATGTGTCGGATGCAACCTGTAGAGTCCCCCTCGGCTATGGCACCCGGTTCCAGCGGGGGCTGGCAGCATGCTGCTCCGCGACAACACTTTGCGACCATGTAATCTCCCCCTTGAATCCGGAGGGCCAGTCCTTTGATCACAGCCTCGGCTACGACCTTTCGTGCTCCAGTAAGGATACGGCCGAACGTGTGGCGAGAGATGCCCATGTGCTGGGCCGATTCTTCCTGGCTCATGCCCTCCAGATCGGCCAGGCGGAGCGCTTCATGGCCTTCGTAGGGCAGATACACCTCGTCCAGGTCCATCAAAGGGATCCCTTGAGGTTTGAAATAGGTCACCCTGGGGGTGCCTGCGATACGACGGCATTTGCGGGGCCGGGGCATGATCACCTTCCTTTCTGCTCGTTTGAGCGAAACTATAGTTCCGGCGGCATGGCAAGTCAATCCCTTTTTGCTCTTTTGAGCAAAAACCCTCCTGCTTCTCAACCATCGGTTGGCAAACAGATCCACATGAAAAATCGAGTCGATCACAAATCTTGCCCCTCGCCCTTTAGCCTTCTATTTTCTGCTGTGTCGCGAAAATTTGCGACTCTGAAGCGATGTATGAAACTTTTATGGTTGTCGGGAAACTTTTTTTGCTATATAGATCCCCTCTGGAATGGTAGAGAGTCGCGGCGCCCGGCGCCGGGGCAACATTCGACGAACCTGCATCCACCTGCTCCCAGCGGATTTCCTCTTCAGGCCAGTTCCATTCGTTGTCGGCGATCTTTTCGTGTTGAACTCTCGCTCGATGTTTCAGGAGCGGTTTTGTTGCTGCCGTCTGATGTCAATGCAGAGGTTCCCATTGTGTTTCTGCAACATCGACGGGGGGTATTTCTCGAGGTGCCAGGTCTTCATCGATCTCCCGTCCGCCTGTACAAGGGTGGAATTTGGGGGGACCAGGATACATGGACCATGCGCTTCGCGCTGTCGAATCATGGACGGCTCTCATCCCTTCAAGAGCATGGCGGTATGAGGGCTGCGGCGGATGGTAACTCTTCAACGAAAATCTGAAACGGCAGTGAAGGCAGGAAACATGGAGAAAACGACGGAAAAGCAAATCGCAGGAAACACGGATTGCATACTGGCCACATGTACCGCTGCATGCCCGGTGCACACGGATACGAGAGAGTACGTTCAACGCATCAGCAGGGGCGATTACGAGGGAGCACTCGACATTCTTCTTGAGGTGAATCCATTCCCGTCGGTGTGTGGGCGAATCTGTCATCACCCGTGTGAATCGGAATGTCGTAGAAAAGTAATCGACTCTCCGGTGAGTCTTCGAATGCTGAAGCGATTCATCGTTGAGAACACGAGGGAGTATCGTCTCCAGAAGCGCCGAAAGGCCGAGAGGACAATGGATAAAAAGGTCGCAGTGATAGGTTCCGGCCCCGCTGGATTGACGGCTGCGAGAGACCTTGCACTCCTGGGGTATGGGGTGACCGTTTTCGAGAAAGGCCCCGAACTGGGGGGGATGCTTGCCCATGCTATTCCGCGCTACAGACTGCCCGATGATGCTTTGAAAGAAGACATAGGAGACATTCTCGCCACGGGTGTCGAGGCCAAAACGAATTGTACGGTGGGAAAGGATGTGACCTTCGAAGAGTTACGAAGGGATTATGATGCCGTTCTCATCGCGGTTGGTCTCGCCATCAGCCATTCTCTGCCCATTCCGGGCATTGATAGCGGGGGGGTTCTGCTGGGCATTCCCTTTCTCTGGGATATCGCCAATGGGAGCCCGCCCGAGGTGAGTGACCGGGTGTTGGTTGTCGGGGGTGGCAATGTGGCCATTGACGTGGCCAGGAGCGCCAAACGCCTGGGGCCATCCGAGGTGTACATGGCCTGCCTGGAATCGCGCGAAGAGATGCCCGCCTGGAAATGGGAGATCGAAGAGGCCGAGGAGGAGGGCATCAAGATAATGAACTCCTGGGGGCCCAAGGCGATTCTGACAGAGAACGGAAACACGCGTGGCATAGAGTTCAAGCGGTGCACGCGGGTGTTCGATGAAAACAGACGGTTCAGTCCTCAATATGACGAATCGGAGACCACGGTTGTTGACGTGGGCACGATCATCGTTACTATCGGGCAGAGGTCCGATCTTGCCTGTGTTGAATCAATATCCGGATTGATGGACAGAGGCCGCCTGGTTTGTGACAGAGGTTCCATGGCCACAGCGGAACGGGGCGTCTTCGCGTGTGGTGAGGTCATGACCGGACCCGGCTCCGCGATCCAGGCTGTTGCAACAGGGCATGACGCCGCCAAGGCGATCGACCGATATTTGAAAACCGGCGACGTGCAGGTGCTCGCTCCAAAGACAGTTCAGACAATTGGCGATCTGCCCGCTGAAACCGCTGCACGGGCGAAGAAATTTGAACGGTTGGAGGTGGGCCTCACGGCTGCGGCCGAACGTATCAGAGATTTTTCTCCCATTGAACGGGGTTACTGTGAAGCCGAAGCCCTCGCCGAGGCCCGCAGGTGCCTGGCTTGCGCCACGGGCGCCGAACTGGAATCGCCCGGCGTTTGTGCGGGGTGCCTCACCTGCGTGCGAGTGTGTCCGTTTGGAGTGGCAAAGGTGGACAGGAGGGCAATCATGCCCGCCCAACAATGCCAGACCTGCGGCATCTGTGCGGCGGAATGCCCTGCGGCCGGTATCGCGCTTGCCCGCTTTGCTACGAACCGGATGAAAGAGTCACTGCGCGCCGTTCTTGTGAAGACCGCCCGGGAGAAGATTTCCAGACCGTTTGTCGTTTCCTTCTGCTGTCTCAATGAGACGACGAGCAGGAAGTACCTCATGGAACAGACGGAAAGAGAGATAGAGGAATCGGGCATCCTGCGCGTTATGGTGCCGTGCATAGGCAGGCTCGGGGCCATCGACCTCCTGAGCCCGTTTGAACTGGGTGCGGACAGGGTTCTACTCATTGGGTGCAAGGAAAACGGGTGCTTCTATACGGGTGCGGAAGAGCTTTTGAAACGACGCATCAAATCCGTGCGGGGATATCTGGAAGAAATCGGGGTGGGGGGAGAGAACCTCCGCTACCGCCAGACTGTGGGAAGCGCAGAAGAGTCCTGGCCCGAGTTTTGGGGGGAAGCAAAAAAGTAGCGTCGGAACAGTAAGGGAGTGCGGAGTCTCTCTTAACAAGGAGTTGTAAAATGATTGTTGCGGATCCAAAACGAATCGAACAGGTTAAGGGCTTTGTCGAAAGCTTCCGGAAGATTTTGATTGCTGGATGCGGGACGTGCGTGACCGTATGCCTCTCCGGCGGCGATGCCCAGGTGAAGCTTCTCTCCACGTGTTTGCGCATTGCGTTCCAGAGGGATGGCAAGGAAAAGATCATCTTGGAAGATACAGTGCAGCGGCAGTGCGACGAAGAATTTGTCATTCCCTTACTCGATCGTGTGAAAAATGAAGAGATCGATGCTGTCATTACACTCGCCTGCGGCGTCGGGGTCAATTTCCTCGCCGACCGACTCGGAAACATCCCTGTTTTTCCCGGTGTGGATACCACCTTTTACGGGGCTTCCGGCGGGACGGGGATCTGGACTGAGATGTGCGCGGGTTGCGGGAATTGTATCACTCATCTGACGGGAGGCATCTGTCCGATCGCCCGATGCTCGAAGAGACTCTTGAATGGTCCGTGCGGCGGTTCCGAAAAGGGCAAGTGCGAGGTGGACCCGAAGAACATCGATTGCGTCTGGCAGCTCATCTATGATCGGCTGAAACGGCTCGGAAAACTCGAAGATCTGCGAAACATCCTTTCTATGAAAGATTGGCGGACGGCGGGGGATGGAGGGGTTCGGCGGGCCGTGCGCGAGCACCTCGTCGACCTGGAAAGCACCCGGGCGCCGGCTTCAGGAGAAAAGTGATCGTCCTCGCCGGGCATGACGATAGCACTGAATCACCGAGATATGAATTCGGAGTAGGCTCATGAATGGTGAAAATGGAATGAAGGCAGGCAGCAATCTCGAAAAGGTGCTCCGTGCGGGGCACTTTGCGGTAACCTGTGAATGCGGTCCACCGAAAGGCGCAGATGTCGAAGCCCTCGGGAAGAAGATCGCTCTGATAAAAGGATGTGTTGACGCTGCGAACGTTACCGACAACCAGACGGCAGTCGTCCGCATGTCGAGCATAGGGGCGAGCGCGATCCTTGTGCAGAACGGGGTAGAACCCGTAATGCAGATGGTTACACGGGACAGGAATCGGATCGCCGCCCAGAGCGATGTGTTCGGGGCTCATGCGCTCGGTATACGCAATATGCTTTGCCTGACGGGAGACCACCAGAATTTCGGCGATCATCCTTCGGCAAAGAACGTGTTCGATATGGATTCCATCCAACTTCTGGATATGATTCGAACCATCCGTGACGACGGGAAGATGAACAGCGGGAAGGATGTGGAAGGGGGCATCAGAATGTTCCTGGGGGCAGCGGCCAATCCCTTTGCCGATCCCTTCGAGTTTCGAGTAATCCGTATGGCGAAAAAAATCCAGGCAGGCGCCAATTTCATCCAGACCCAGTGCATCTACGACATGGCGCGGTTCAGAGAGTTTATGGGAATGGCCGTCGACATGGGGCTGGACAAGAAGTGTTTTATCCTGGCGGGGCTCACGCCGCTCAAATCAGCCGGTATGGCCAGATACATGAATCGGAATGTCTCCGGGGTCACGGTTCCGGACGCCATTATCGATCGTATTGCCGGCGCCCCGAAGGGCAAACAAGCCGAAGAAGGAATCAGGCTGCTTGTCGAGCAAATTGAAGAGGTGCGAAGCATTCCCGGCATCGCCGGCGTACACGTCATGGCGATCGAATGGGAGGAGAAAGTTCGGGAAATCGTGGAGATGGCAGGACTCTTGCCCAGACCCCGGGTTTGAATTGCGTCGAAAGCCCTGGGAGGAATGCTGCGAAGCTTTTGGGCCATGGTTCGCACTGTGCCCGGAGTACTCAAAGACTTTCATCTCTCCTCCCGGGTCCTTCAAAACTATGCCCGTGTTGTTGTAGCATCCGGGGATCCCCGTCTATGCATGATATTTGGCATGTGTCATGATCCCGCGCGATGAGTCCCGTGCCTTGCCTTTTCTTTCCTTTCCTTGGGATGACTATCACCATGTTGCCTATCGGGTTTTCCGCTATAAAAGGAGATGGCTTCAGCGACTCCTGATCTCCGGGGCTTCCGTCCCGGCTGTTATCGACAACGTAAAGCCGGGTCCCAAGGGATCTCTCATTGTGTGGGTCCGCTACAACTTTGATGACCTTGAAGTCAAGTCGAAGAAAAACCCTGAGCATCCTGAGCGCCCCGAAACGCGACAGGGAGTGGTTTACGGCTCTTCAGGAATTCGGACAGCCGGTTCGGAGGCGACCACAGCGAGGGCGGCCAGGAATCTCGCCTGCAGATCATCGATGGATTCCTGCCCGGACACGGCATCTTCGTCCGCATAGCGTTCGCCACGCTCAAGGTAGGTGATACCCTCCGATTCGCGGAAGTCGTGCTCGACGCAGTCCCTCGACAGCCTTGACCTCGCCCATGCTGCAGGACGCTCCGATGGTGGCGGCAGTATCGTGGGCGCGCGAGAGGGGGCTCGAATAGACCCGGTCGAGGCTGCGGCGCTGGAGGTTCCAGCCGGTCTGTCCGTGGCGCAGAAGGTAGATGTCCATGGAGGGGGACGCGGGGAGCGAAGCGGCGTGGACCGCCCGCCCCCGCAGATTTCCTTACTTCTTGAGAACTTCGGAGATCGCGACTGCCACCGAGACCGAGGCGCCGACCATGGGGTTGTTGCCCATGCCGATCAGGCCCATCATCTCGACGTGGGCCGGCACCGATGAGGAGCCGGCGAACTGGGCGTCGGAGTGCATGCGGCCCATGGTGTCGGTCATGCCGTAGCTCGCTGGTCCGGCGGCCATGTTGTCCGGGTGCAGGGTGCGGCCGGTGCCACCGCCCGAGGCCACTGAGAAGTACTTTTTGTCCTTGTCGGTGCACTCCTTCTTGTAGGTGCCGGCCACCGGGTGCTGGAAGCGGGTTGGGTTGGTGGAATTGCCGGTGATGGAGACATCGACGCCCTCGTTCCACATGATGGCCACGCCCTCGCGGACGTCGTCGGCGCCGTAGCAGCGCACCGAGGCCTTCTCGCCCTCGGAGTACTTGAACTCCTTCACCACCTTGAGCTCGCTCGAGTAGTAATCGAACTGGGTCTGTACGTAAGTGAAGCCGTTGATGCGGCTGATGATCTGGGCGGCGTCCTTTCCAAGGCCGTTGAGGATGACGCGCAGTGGGGTCTTGCGAGCGCGGTTGGCGCTGCTGGCGATGCCAATGGCGCCTTCTGCGGCCGCGAAAGACTCGTGGCCAGCGAGGAAGCAGAAGCACTCTGTCTCCTCGGAGAGGAGCATGGCGGCCAGGTTGCCGTGGCCGAGGCCCACCTTGCGGTCGTCGGCCACCGATCCGGGGATGCAGAAGGCCTGGAGGCCATCGCCCAGGGTCTTGGCGATGGCGACGGGATTGGAGTCGCCCTTCTTGATGGCGATGGCGGCGCCCACGATATAGGCCCACTTGGCGTTCTCGAAGCAGATGGGCTGGATGCCAGCCACCAGGGCTCCGACGTCGACGCCCTTGTCGTCGCATACCTTCTTGGCGGCCTCGACCGAATCGATGCCGTACTTTTTCAGAACAGGAAGGATCTGGTCGATCCTGCGCTCGTAGCTTTCAAACAGTGCCATGTTCCTTCCCTCCTAATCGTGCCTGGGGTCGATCTGCCTGGCGGCTTCTGCAAAGCGCCCGTAGCTGCCCCTGGCCTTGGCAAGGGCTTCGTTGGCGTCGACGCCCTTCTTTATGGCGTCCATCATCTTGCCGAGGCTCACGAATTCGTAACCGATGATCGTGCCGTCCTTGTCGACGCCGATGCGGGTGATGTATCCCTCGGCCATCTCCAGGTAGCGCGGGCCTTTGGCTTTGGTGGCGAACATGGTGCCGACCTGGCTGCGCAGGCCCTTGCCCAGGTCCTCGAGCCCAGCGCCGATCGGGAGCCCGCCCTCGGAGAAGGCGGACTGGCTACGGCCATAGGCGATCTGCAGGAAGAGCTCGCGCATAGCGGTGTTGATCGCATCGCAGACTAAGTCGGTGTTGAGCGCCTCGAGGATGGTCTTGCCGATCAAGATCTCGGCGGCCATGGCGGCCGAGTGGGTCATGCCGGAGCAGCCGATCGTCTCGACCAGGGCTTCCTCGATGATGCCGTCCTTGATGTTGAGGCTCAGCTTGCAGGCACCCTGCTGGGGGGCGCACCAACCCACGCCGTGGGTGAATCCGGATATGTCCTTGATTTCCTTGGCCTGCACCCACTTCCCCTCCTCGGGGATGGGCGCCGGCCCGTGATAGGCTCCCTTGGCCAGGGGGCACATGTGCTCCACTTCGGCGGAATAGATCATGTAGGGGCTCCTCGTTGAGGATTTGGGTTCGGGCCAGAAAGGGCCTGCGCTTCGCGCGCCCGTGGCCTCGCCGACCCCATTCTTGCTCGGAAAGCGCGCGAGAGTCAAGATGGTAAGAAATAGTTTTTTGAGGGTTTGGGGGGCAGCACCTGTCGTGGATTGTGCCCGGGACATTTGGCCATGGGAGCGGCTGCTGCCAAAGGCGCGAAGATGCCCACTTCAGGATAGGGGAACGAACGGGTCAATGTTGCTTTTGTTTGAAAAGTGTTGAACGCGCCAGCGCTCGTACACATCCTGTAAGGGTAGTACTACTCCGTTGCAGCGGTGGTTTTTGTTACGGCGGAACGTTAATTGTTCTCTGAAATGGATAGGCTTCTCCGGTTTTGTGAAAGGTTAATGCCAGCTCATATAAGATTTTTGTCTACGTGGTCTCCATGGGGAGCCGACAGTTCGTTGTGGCAACTGACATTCGGTCAGGTTGACTACCGAGGGTTCTGAAATAGAGTGCCAATGTAGGGTGTGGATCAGGAAACACACCAGATTTGCCCGCTGCGTATCCCATGACTTGCGATCATGTGGGAGGGGGCACGGGGGGGGGTAAGTTCATACCAGGGGAAGTCTCGTGGCTGTACCTGAAACAACGTCACATCCGGTTTGAACCCGTGCCTTCCATGCTGACTCACCCGTGGAGAGACTTGAAGAGCGACTTGCATATCTTCCCTTTTGCTACTAGGATCGAAAATGCAGGAGCCTCTCGGGCAAATGCTGTTGAAAGCCGTTTTGCGCGAATATTTTTGATTTTGAACGAAACATTCGATTCCTGGATCGGAAGCAGGTGCTCCCGCTTGCGCCATGTCCTACCGGACCGGCTGCCGCGAAGGGCGTTTTTCCCGTTTCACTTCGGTCACATCTCCACCTGCTCAACCAACCATCGAAGGTAATGAGATGCAAACCAAAATCACAATCAAACGTGGGGACATTACAAGGGAAAACGTCGATGCAATCGTCAATGCCGCCAACCGGTCCCTGCTCGGCGGCGGCGGAGTCGACGGTGCGATTCACGATGCGGCGGGGCCGGACCTTTTGAGGGAGTGCCGGGGCCTTGGCGGTTGCGAGACCGGCGAAGCGAAAATCACGGCGGGCTATAGACTGCCGGCCAAGTTCGTCATCCATACGGTAGGGCCGGTGTACGGACACACAAGAGGCAGGGAAAAAGCCCTCCTGTCCAACTGCTACCTCAACAGCTTGAAGCTGGCCAGGGCGAAAGACCTGAAAACAATCGCCTTTCCCTGCATCTCCACGGGTATCTATGGATATCCGCAGGAGGAAGCGGCCAAGGTTGCGGTCGAAACGGTCAAGGGCTATATCAAGGAAAATCCCGATGCTTTTCGAGAGATCGTTTTTATGACGTTCAGGGAGTCGGATTACAGGATCTATAAAGGTCTGGTTGCGGGCTCATAGGCAGCACGATCAGCCCCATGAGCCGCGGTTGTCAACCGCATGGTATGAAAGCACGGCTATCGCTTTACCGGTCGTTCTTTCAAAGCTTGCCGCCTCTTTCGAATTGCTCCGGGCCACTCCTGGGAAAATTTCCATCCATTGCCGCTGCACCGCTCGGATTCGCGTTGCGCCGGCCCGTGACGTCGAGCAGGCTCGACAGGGTCCGATTCACCTCATCACAAGGAGGATTCACATGGCCAGGAAAACATCATTTGCTGTTCTTTTTGCCTTCATCTTCTTTGCAGCCCAGGTGTCCGGGGCGGCGGAGAGAAACAAGATCATCTTCTTGAGCGACCTGCACATGAACGTGGATGCCGGCTACTCCTGGCTGGTGAACCATGCGGATGACCTGGCCAACTTTCTCGCCGGCCTGGAAGAGCGAGACGACGTAGCCGAGGTGGTCATCCTGGGAGACCTGGTGGACCAGTGGGTCGTGCCGATGAAGAATACGCCCAACACCTTTATTGATGTGCTGTCGGCCGGGAACAATGCGGCGATTGTGGCCGCCCTCCGAAGCCTCTGCGCAAATCCCGACTTGAAGGTCACCTATGTGACGGGCAACCACGACATGCTCTCCTTTGAAGCAGAGAACAAAGGTACACTCGAGGCCGTTTTCCCAGGTCTCCAAATCGTCTCCGATTCGCCGGGAATGGGAGCGTACACTAAGAACAATGTCATCTGGGCGGAGCACGGTCATCGCTACACAATGTTCAACGCACCCGATACGTGGAGCCACCGCGGCAGCCACCTGCCTTTGGGGTATTTCATCTCTAGGATGGCGGCCACCAAATCAGTCGCATCCGGACAGGTGGTCACCACTCCGGACCTGCTGGGCCAGTTCATCAAGACACGGGGAAACCTCTCCAGCACAACGGAAAAGCTCTCCAACACAAAGGGAGTGTTCAGCGACGTTTTCATAATCGGCGTATTCGATGCCATCGCTCTGTGGTGTGGGGTGCGGCCGTGGAACAAGTTTACCATGAACGACATGGATGCCTTTCTCACAGACCCCTGGGCGCTGCGCATTTCCCTGATGTACGACCGAATATACAGCCGATGGCCTGTCCGCCAGGATCGAGTATCCCCAATTGAGGCGGTTTGGGACGACATGGGCTACCTCAACAGCGCAGCAGACCTTATATTCGAAATGCCCGCACGCCTGCGGGAGAAATATCCCTTCACCCCGAGAATCATCCTGTTCGGTCACACTCACCAAGCCGCTTTTCAGTATCATGCAGGCGAGGTGGACACGATCTACGCAAATACCGGCACATGGATTGACAAGAAGCCCATGACCTGGGTGGAGATCGAAATAGCCGCCGCTGAAGACGGTGGACAACTCTATGGGGTGTCCCTCTGGTACAATGGAGAAACGGAACCCAGGCAAACGGCGACGATTGAGGTTTCGAGTGATTGACCGCAAACTTTGATTCGTCGAAATCTCCAGGAGACTGTGGACCGCTGCACTGTTGTCGGGTAAGTTTAAGAATGATTACTGGAAGGCGGTATCCAACGGACACTTCGAACACAATGCAGTGCGGCATGGCAATGGAATCGAGCCGCCTCTCATTATTCATCGCATATAGCCCAAATCGCGCCTATTGTTCGTAGATTTAGTCCGCTGTAGAAACCCACGCCCTGTGGGCGTGGTCCTGTTCGGTGGCTATGCCTGTCCCGAATGGGCTAGGCCTGTGGCCGTAATTGTTGTTGTCTTCCTTACCATATTCCCTGAGCCAGCGGCGGTATGGGAAAAATGGTATCTAATCACAGGGTACGTTTCTGCCCAGACAGCGCGGGGGGGCACCACGAAAAATTTGACTGAATGGAGGACGGAATACCATTTTTAACGGGACACGGACCACGTTTTCTGCTACTGAATGGT